>Ga0180008_1000008_pt1 | contig 258889 bp, 236 predicted proteins | sample MM_PW_MetaG_FD_121121 | JGI IMG/M metagenome (GOLD analysis project Ga0180008, IMG submission 121121) | Groundwater microbial communities from the Aspo Hard Rock Laboratory (HRL) deep subsurface site, Sweden - MM_PW_MetaG | ecosystem: Environmental > Aquatic > Deep subsurface > Groundwater... | reverse complement strand
CTTTGCGGCTATGCTCATCTCGAGCAATGCCAGTCCATGCCATTGATCACTCCATCTCTCGCAAGGACGGCGTGAATCATAACATGCTGGTATTGCTCAACAACTTTTGGATCGGGCTCTGAGAAACTTTTGAATCGGGCTCTAAACACATTCCGTTTCGGGATGAATAACAATAAGGCTGGAGGATGGCAGAAACCATAGCCGGCGGCCGCGTATTGATTGCGGACGATCACCCCCTGATTCGCGAAGGTCTGGGCCTTGCCGCGCGCGCGGCGATGCCCGGTGTCACCGTGGATACCGCCGGCACGATCGGCGAAGCGCTCGACGCCCTGTCGCGCCACGGCAAATATCGCCTGATCCTGCTGGACTTCGTGCTGCCCGACGCACGCGGCTTTTCCGGCTTCCTGCAATTGCAGCATCAGGCGGGGCGGATTCCAATCGCACTCATTTCCGCCAATGAAAGCGCGACGCTGGTCGAAAGCGCCCGTGCGCTGGGCGCCGCCGGCTTCCTGCACAAGACCCGCCCCTTCGACGACCTGGCCCGCGACATCAGGCGCCTGGCGGAAGGGCAGACCTGCTTCCCGCAGGCCCAGCCGGCCAGCGAAGGCAACACTCTGCGCGATCGGATCGCCAGCCTGTCCGGTGCGCAGTTGCGCGTGCTGATCGCGTTGTCGGACGGCCGGCTGAACAAGCAGATCGCCGCCGATCTCGACGTGTCCGAAGCTACGGTGAAGGCGCATCTGACCGCCATCTTCCGAAAGCTGGACGTCGGCAATCGGGCGCAGGCCCTGCTGGCCGTGCAACCTCTGCTGGGCGACGTCACGGCTCCGCGCCCGGCATGAACGGCGACGCGCCTCGTCCACCACGCGGCCTGCCCTTCCTGCTGCTTGCGCTGTTCGTGCCCCTGGGCCTTGCCGCGCTCCTCTTCTGGCTGGGCGGCGAATATGGTCGCTGGAACGGCCTGCGCGACGAAACGGACAAGAGTTTCGAGCGACGCGTGCTCTTGATCGACATATTGTCGCAACTGCGCGCCGCCGAATCCAGCCAGCGCGGCTATGTCATCACCCAAGATCCGGAATTCACCGCCCGTTACGGCGAATGGCACACCGGTATCGAACAGGCCTTTGCCAGGGCCGACCGGCTTTACCGCGACGTCCCGGAGCAGCGCGCAGGCTTTACCGGCCTGCATAAGCTGGCGCGCGCCAAGATCGCCGAAATGGACGAAGTGCTGCGCCTCTACTCCACGCAGGGACCGGAAGTCGCGCGCAAACGCGTCACCAACGGCGCAGGCAAAAGGCTGATGGCGTGGCTTCAGCATCAACTGGACATGGTGATCCGGGACGAGCAACGGATGGGCGACACCCGTGCCGCCGCCTATCGCAATCGCACCGACACGCTCCAGCGCGTGATGTGGATATTGGTCGCGATCAGCAGCCTGTCGCTGGCGATCGCCCTGCTGGGCCTGTGGCGTCAGCGCCTGTCCCAATATCAGATCGAATTGCGGGGATATGCCGCCGCACAGCGTAACGAAACGATTCTCGACAGCACGATCGACCCGATCATCATCATCAATCCCAGCGGCACGATCGAAACCATCAACAAGGCCGCGTCGAAGATGCTGGGTTATGAACCGGCCGACCTGGCACGGCGCGATTTCGACGTGATGTCCGACATAGCGCCCGGAGTCGGCAGCTTCCTCGACCGTATCGGCCTGGTCGATGGCGAACTCAAAATGCCCTATTGGACGGACCGGCAGGTGCGGCACCAGAGCGGCCGACTGCTGCCCGTCGATATCGCGCTCGGTGTCATGCCACTGCCCGATGGCGATCATATCGTCATGTCGCTGCGCGACATCGTCCAGCGCAAGCGGATCGAGCGGCTGAAGGACGATCTGATTTCCACCGTCAGCCACGAACTGCGCACGCCGCTCACGTCGATCGTCGGCGCTTTGGCGCTGTTGCGGCTGGATGTCGGCAATCGGCTGGAAGAAGAACCGGCCAGTCTGGTCGCCATCGCCGAAAATAATGCGCAACGCCTGATCCGCCTGATCAACGACATGCTCGACATCGACCGGATCGATTCGGGCAAATTGCGGATGACGCTGGCACCGACCGATCTCTATCATGTCATCCAGCGTGCCTGTGAGGATAATAGCAGCCTGCTTCGCGCTGCGGGCGCCGTGCTCGACTGCACGCTGCCGGACGAACATCTGATGATTCAGGCCGACGAGGAGCGACTGCTTCAGGTTCTCACCAATCTCATGTCGAACGCCGTCAAGGCTGCGCCGGAAGGGAGCCGGGTCTCCGTAGGCCTGCGGCGCAGCGCAGATGGTCGCCGCGCGACCGTTTATGTCGACGACCAGGGGCCGGGTATCCCGCAGGAGTTCCGCTCACGCATCTTTGGCCGGTTCGAACGTGCCGCCAATGACGAGGCGGCACCGGGCACCGGCCTCGGCCTTGCGATCGCGCGCGAAATCGTCAGCCAGCATGGGGGCGATTTATGGTTCGAGGATCGCTCCGGCGGCGGCACCCGCTTCGCCTTTTCCCTCCCCATCATGCTGCCCTTGTCCATAACCCGCGACCGTCTGGCCGACCGGGACGGGCATGTCAGCATCCTCATCTGCGAAAGCAATCCCGCCATCGCCCGCCAGCTGCAATCGCAACTGTCGGAGGAAGGCTATATCTGCCGTGTCGTGACCAGCGCCCGCGCCGCGCGGGAGGCTATTGCCGCCAACGGCTATAATCTCCTGCTGCTCGACATGGCGCTCGACGATGCCGACGCGTTCCAGTTCGCGCGCGAAATGCGCCGTATCGAAGGGCCGAAATCCTTGTCGATCCTGATGGTGTCGGCACCGGTCGGGGACGATGGCGCGCCGCTTTCGCTCGACCTGATCGACTGGATCGACAAGCCGATCGACCCCAGCCGCCTGAAGACGGCGATCGCCGCGTCCTTCCGCCATTCGGGCATCGACCGGCCGACCGTGCTGCATCTGGACGATGATCAGGATACGCTGGAAATCACCGCGTCCGCGCTCAAGGGCATCGCCTATATCCTCAAAGCCACGACCCTGGCGGAAGCGCGCGCGCTTCTGCGCGTCGAAACGCCGCATCTGGCGATATTGGACGTGCATCTGGAAAAGGGGCTGGGCCTAGACCTGTTGCCCGACCTGATCGACGAGCAAGGCGTCGCCATCCCGACCATCATCTATTCCGCGCATGACATCGACATGGAAATTGCGGGGCAGATCGATGCCATATTGGTCAAGTCGCGCACCTCGCTGCCCGATCTCAAGGCGACGGTGCGCCGCGTGGTCGCGACCCGCCACGCGAAGGGAGGGGGAGATGACGGGACATGAGCGAAGCGTATAGATTGCGCATCCTCTATGTCGATGACGACAAGGATATCCGCCATATCGTCAAATTATCGCTGGCCCTCGACCCCGGTATAGAATTGCGCCTCTGCGCCGACGGGGCCGAAGCGATCGCCGCGGCGAAGAATGACGAATGGCGGCCCGATCTCGTCATGCTGGACGTGATGATGCCGTATATGGACGGTCCGACATTGATGATCGAATTGCGCGACCTGTCCGGTTTTGCCGACAAGCCCTTCGTCTTCGTCACCGCCCGCGCGCGCGAAGCCGACGTAAAAAGCTATCATGAGGCCGGTGCAAAGGGGGTGATATTGAAGCCCTTCAACCCGCTGACACTGGCCAGAAGCGTCCGCGCGCTGGCATCCGACCCGAAACCCTAATTGGTGGCCTGCGTCACATTATCGCCATTGACCTGATCGGCGCCGGACTGGCCCGTCTCGAAGAAGCCGAAGCCCATGGTGATGGCCAGCAAAGCGATCACCAAGACCAGGCTGACCACCAATATGTTGCGCGTCACCCGCGTGCGCGATCCGCTACGCGCTTCCGTTTCCGACACATGGGTGACTATGTCGCCATCTTCCCGTTCCTTGTGCATCCCATATCTCCTTCAACAGGAGACAACAGGAGGCGAGCGCGCGAGTTCCCGATCAGTCTTCATCCCCGACCATCAAGATCTTTTGACCCCGTCATTTCAGTCGCTCGATCAGCGCCAGCTTGTCGGTGGGGCGCAGATGGCCGATCGCGGTCGTGCCGGTCGCGCGCGCGATATCTTCCAGCGCTTCGGGTCTGTCTCCGCTGGCAATCAGGATCGCCAGGCCATCCTGCTTCAAATCATCAACCAGGTCGACCGCATCGGGCCGTAGCGCGTCGGCGAAGCTAAGCAAAGTCGCATGCTCACCACGCCGATATGCGCTAGCGAGGCCGAACAGGTTGATAAGGCCGCGCGGCCTGGCGAGCGCCACATCTTCATGCCCATGGCGCGCAAATACGCCTTCTCCGGCGACCTCCCGCACATCCTCGATCGCGGCCGCCTCGCCCCCGTCCAGTGCCTGCCTATCATCCCGATCTGCTCGCCCGGCCGGTGCCGCGCTACACCAGCCGGGCGGCCCCTGTCATGTCCTGCTGTGCAGTGCCGATCGCGAAAGGCGCGGCGGATCAGGCTAGGCGATCGGGCACCGACAAGGCTTCATCCACGATCGCCTGCTGCGTGGCGAGCGCTTCCCAGGGGAAGACGAACCAGCGTTTGTCGGTATCGCGGTCGATGCTGTCCGCCCGATAATCGACACGCTCGCCCGAACGGCTGTTGTCGAGCAGGACGGCGAAACGCAGATGCCGGGCATCGCCGCCCTTGTCGCTGAGCAGGCGACGCAAGGCCGCGATCGTGCCGCCACTGTCGTTGATATCGTCCACGATCAGCAGTCGCGTGCCCGCCGCGCTGCGTGCCGCCACATCGGCCAGCGCTGCGTCCTCCGATGCACTGCTATAGTCGATCGACAGCATCGGTCGGTTCAAACGGTGCGACAGATAGACCGCCGGCACCAGCCCGCCGCGCCCCACGCCCACCAGCATGTCGGGCGCCCATTCGCCGGCCTCGATCGCGCGGGCCAGTGCCTGCACATCGGCCAGGAAGCGGTCATGGGTGATGGGGTGGAGGATCGGGCTATCGTTGCTCATGCGTGAGGACAGGAATTAGCCTGTCCGACGCGCGGGGGCAATGCGGGTCGATGCCATCCAGCAAAGCGGCCCATCGATCGAACATCGTGTCGAGGCCATAGGCCGCGATCCGGTCGCCGGGATGCAGCGCGGTGGCCGGGTCGATCTGATGCTGTAATGCCCGCGCCATGGCGGCCGGATCGGCCGGATCGACGAGCAGGCCGTGACGTCCCTCGGCCAACACGGACGCCGCATTGCCGGCGCTGCACGAAGCGACGACGGGTATGTTAAGCGCCATCGCCTCCAGCAGGACATTGGCCGATCCCTCCCACCAGCTGGGCAGGATGAACGCGGCGGCGCGGGCGATCCAGGGGAAGACATTGTCGACCGTGCCCGGCAACAGCAGGTCCGCGCCGATGCCGAGCGCGTCCGCTTGGTTTCGCAACAGGCGCTGCGCATCGTCGCGGCTCTCGCCCAATATGACGAGGCGGGCCGTGGTTCCGCCCTCCCGCAACCGGGCGAAGGCGGTAAGCAGCGTGCCGAAATTCTTCTGCGGCGCGAGCCGGCCGATCGCCAATATCACCGGCACGCCATCGTCGAAACAGCCATGGGGCGATGGCCCGACGGCGCGCGCGCGGGCGATGGCGGGGTCGATCGCATTTTCGATGATGGTGGCGCGACCCCGGGCCAGTGCGCGACCGAAAGCGGGCGTGTCGCTGGCCAATGTGGGCGACACCAGCACAAGATGATCCGCATCCGCCGCCAGCAACCGGGCGACCAGCGATCGACCGATCGAACGGATCGCGCTTTTGGGTGTGCCCGGCGCGGCGCGGCGCAGGTCGTTGCTGATGCGATAGAGGCGGCGCAGGCCCGGCACCGCCCGGCTGCCCAGCAATGCGGTCAGATGGCCATGATTGCCGGCGGACATCAGCAGGTCCGGACGGTGCGCGCGCAGATGAGCGTGGAGCCGGGGCATGGCGCGCCATTTCTGGAGCAGGCGCGATCCGCCCGTGTCGGGCAGCAGCGCATGGTGCGGCACGCCGTCCACGCCCTTGCCCCCCGGCAGCGCGGTCAGCAGCGCCACATCATGCCCCCGCGCCCGGAAATCGGCAGCGAGCAGGCGGACGTTGCGGACGACCCCGGTGGCCGCCAGCGCATGGACATAGAGGGCGATCTTCATCGCCGGTCCCGCTGCACCACCCGCGCCGCGCGCCAGTCCGCCGCCGGCAGGCGGGACAATGCATGGCCGTAAAGGACGCCGAGCCGGCTGTCCGCCAGCCCCCGGCCGTTCACCAGCTGGACGATGTCGGTGCCGGGATTCCAATTACCCTCGATCAGCACCGGTCCCTGCGCGGTCAGGCCGATATCCCAGCCGATGAGGGTGAAGCCCTCGCGGAACCGGTCATGCGCCCGGATCGCCAGCGCCTGCGCGGCGGCATGATCGGGCAGCAACGCGCCCTCGATCGCCCCGCCGGTCACAGGGTGGCTGGTGTGGCGGGAGGGCGGCCGCTTGCCGCCGCTGCGCCAGGCCGGACCGCAACGACCCGCGCCATCGACCGCCAGCACCAGATTGCCGGCGTTGAAATTATCCACAGGGCGCGGACCGCCGGCCGACAGGCGCAGCGCCGTGTCGCAAATCTCCGGTTCGCCCTGTTCATTCAGGCAGGTGACGATGCGCAATGTCGGCAGCGCGCCCGGCGACAGGTCCGCCAACGCGCCATGCGTGGGCAGGCGTTGCTGGATCACCCCGCCCTGCCGCCAGACGCGGCGCAGATGGGCCGCAAGCTGGCCAGCGTCCATCCCCTGATCGCCACCGCGCCAGCCAGTGCCTTCGCGCACGAAACGCTCGACCCCCTGCCCTTTCGACCGGTAGCTCGGCTTGGCGATGATATCATCCTGCCCTGTGAGCCATGCGTCCAGATCCTGCCGATCGGGATCGCAGGCGTCCGGCAACGGCAGCCCCGATGCGGCCCGCGCGAACAATTGCTTGTTCTTGAGCGGATTGGTGGCGAGCGGAAAGGCGGCGGGGTTGAGCAACCGGTGCAGCCCCTTGCGATCGCGCATGCTCAGGCCCTGCCCGCGCACCGCGTCGCCCAGATACAGCCGCTCGGCCGGGGTCCAGCCACCCCGCCCCAACACGGCGAGCATATGACCGGCCAGATGCTGCGCAGGGGTCCAATGCCGGACCAGCCCGTCATGATAGACCCGCAGCAGGGCATTGCCGCCCCGGTCCCGCAGCGGCAGCGCACGCACGGTCAGCAAGGGACGTTACTCCGCCGCCTGCGCCATGGACATGCGCTGGTCGAGCAGGGTCGTGGCGACGCCATGCGACCGTCCATTGTCGACATCGATCGCCACCGCGCCGTCGGTCAGGATGACCGGGCTGATGGTCATGCGGAAGCGGCGCGAGAAGCGGGCGAAGGCCTGATCCAGCGTGCCGATGCCAAAGCGGAAGCGGATGAGGTTGATGAGGCCAAAGGCACCGATGATGCGGCCGGGATGCTTGACGAACTGCCCGCCCGAACGGAAGGTTTCGGCGGCCTTCAACGCTTTGCGATCGCGCAGCCAATAGGTGTTGCAGTTGGAATAGCCATCGTCGGCGAAGGTGTAGAATTTGCGCTGCCCCTCCGGATGGGCGGCCAGCACCGACGCGCGGCGCGTGAAGGCAACGGCCGCGTCCGCACCCTGTGTGGCGCAGCCATCCAGCATCTCGTCGATCGCGTCCGGCGTCAGCATCACATTGTCGGCGGTGGTGATGAGCAGCGGGAAGGCAGCCCCCTCCGCGCCGGCCAGCACGCTGTCCACCAGATTGGGCTGTGCCGCCACGCCGACCAGCCGGCCATTATGGAGCAGCCCGCGCAGCGCCGGGATGGTCGCCAGCAAATTGGGATCTTCGATCACCACGCGGACCGTGCCGATCCGGCGATTGGCGACCAGCGCGTCGATGACATGCAGCAGCATCGGCTGGCCGGCGACCGGCACCAGACATTTGTGGCTGACGCCATGGGTCAGCGCGAGCGGATCGGTCGCGCCGTCGCGGCGGCCGGCGAGCAGGATCGCCGTTGTCCGGCCACTCATGCCGCCACCTGCACGATCGCTTCGTCCAGCAGGCCCTGCCGCGCCAGGCTATGCCCGACGATGGTTTCGACCAAAGCGGCATGATCGACGCCGATCGAGGCGGCGGAGCGCGAGATCGTCTTCTTCGACCAGAGATTGCAGGACAGGTTCACTTCCATGAACAGCAATTGCCCGCTCGCCGGATCATAGCGGAATTCGAACCGGCCATAGTCGAACGGCCAGAGTTCGGGCAGCAGCGCGGCGGTCATCGCCTCCAGCCGGCTGCGCAGGTCGGCATCCTCGACCAGGATCAGCGGATCGTCGCCCGCGTCGATCAGCCCGCGCTTCTCCTCATAGCTGCGCTCGCGATGCGGGTCGGCCGGCACATACATCATCGGCGGCAGGATCCAGGGCTGGCCACCGCTGCCGCCGACCACCGGCACCGCGACGTCCAGCAGCGGCGCCCATTGTTCCACCAGCACATCATGGCCCAGCGCGAACAGGCTGTCGGCATGATCGCGCGCCTGCGCCCATGTATCGACCATATTCACGCCCCAGGAGGCGGAGGAAGCGTTGGGCTTCACCACCAGCCGATCCGCCTCGAACGCGGGTGCCTCGAACAGGCCGCCGCGACGGAAAAGCTGCGCCGCCATGGTCGGCACGCCGCGCGCGCGCGCGATCATCTTGCTGAGATATTTGTCGTCGGACAGGCCACGCACGATCGGGCTGGCGCCGAGATAAGGCATGTCGCGCCGATTGAGCAGCAACGGCGCCAGCATCTCGCTATTCTGGAAACCGCCCCGGTTGAGCAGGGTGACGACGAAGTCCGTATCGGGCCGCTGATAGAGCGCGTCATAGCTGTTCGCGACATCGACGTTGAGGCCGATCGCCTCCAGCGTCGTGCGCATTTCATGATGATAGATGGCGTGATTGCCATCCTGCGCGTCCGGCCGGCCGTCGGCACAGGCGTGCTTGGCAAGGAAGAGAAGGCGCAGCCGCGCCTTGTCGGCGGCGGGGATGCGGATCTGGCGGGGATGCGGATCTGGCGGGGATGTGTCGCGATCATGCCGCCGGATTACAGGCCGCGCGTGACAGGGCGCCTACATTGGCGTTGCAGCGGGATAACCGCACTCGGTCAAAATGATGACGGTTCGGTCACGCATTTGTGACCGAACCGTCCGTCGTTACGAAGTTTAGAAACCGGCCTTCAGCGTCGCGAAGAATTGCTGCGGCGCGCCGATCAGCAGGGTCTGCGCGTCGCCGCTGTTGCCGAAACCGCCCGAACCGATCGTGCTGACATATTTCTTGTCGAACAGATTGCTGGCGTTCAGCTGCACCTCGATCTTGTCGGTCAGGCGATAACCGATCGAAGCATCCACGATCACGCGGCCGGGGACCGACACGTCGTTGGTATAGCTGTAAAAGCGCTTCGACATGTAGTTGCCGCCGATGCGGGCGAAGAGCGGACCCTGATCATAATTCAGCTCGCCGCGCAGCATGTGCTTGGGGCTGTCCACGACCGTCTTGCCCTTGAGCGCGGCGACCAGCGTGCCGTTCGAGCTGTTGAACACATCGTCGCGATAGGTGGCGTCGGTGTAGCTGTAGGAACCGAACAGGCTGACGCCCGAACCCAGATTGACCGTACCGGCCGCCTCGACGCCGATCGTGCGGACCTTGCCCACATTCTGGAGCGCGGACGCCAGACCCTGGATCGGGCTGCCCACCTGCACCGCGTTCAACCGGTTGCGGAAGTTGACGAAATAAGCGCCCACCACGCCGTTGAACACGGGGCTGTTATAGCGCAGGCCCAGTTCATAGGTGTCCGACGATTCCGGCTTCAGATCGTCCTTGATCTGGTCGAAGCCGGCCTGGTTGGTTTGGAAGGGACCGGCCGTGGTGGCCGACGCGAAGGCGCGCGTCACCTGCGTGAAGCCGCCAAAGGCTTCCATTTCGGGGCTGAGTTCCACCGCGAAGCCGGCATGGGGCTGGAACCAGTCCTGCGCCTTGATCTTGCCTTCCGGGAAGGTGGAAGCGACGATCGCGTCCGCCTTGTTGGTGACGTTGAAACCCTTCCACCCCAGGTTGATCGTCACGGTGCCCAGGTCGATCTTGTCCTGCACATGGTACTGGAACGTATCGGTAGTGAAATCGAACTCCCACTGGGTGGCGAAGGGGTTCTTGGGATAGTCGCGGAAGCTGACGCCCGGATCGGTGCGGCTGGCAAAGGCGTAGAAGCGGCGGGCCTGATGGAATTTGTTATTTTCGTACCAGGCGCCGACGCTGAGCGTCTGGATACCGATCGTGTAATCGACGCTGCCGAACGCGCCGATGCGGTCCATGTCATATTCGGTGGTGCGGATCGACATGGGTACGCCGTTGGGGCTGGGCGTATAGGGCGTGGCCCACAGGCCCATGCCGCTGTTGTTGTGATAATAGCCCTTGATCTTGAAATTGGCGTTTTCGCCCAGCGGCGTGGTCAGGCCGATCGACCCCAGCCAATCCTTGCGCAGGCCCGCCGCGTCATAATAGGCGTCGTCCGCGCTGGTGACATTGCCCGGATAGACCTGACCGCCGGCGACCGGCGCGCCGCTATAGTCGTAGCGGCCATCGGGGAAGGGAGAGCCGCCACTGTTGCTGACGCGGTCGACGTCGTTCAGCCGGTCGGCATAGTCGATCGCGCGGCTATAGTCGGGATAGGTGTTATCCCACTTCCAGCCCAGGCGACGGATCATGCCCATCGACATATCCTGATAATCCTGCTCGCGGCGATCCGAATAGCTGAGCCAGCCATCGATCTTCGCTTCGCCCACGGGGATCACGACCTTGGCATTGCCCATATGCTGATCCTGCGTGCCCTGACCGCGCCACTTGTCGGTCGCGCCATAGCCGTAGGAGAGGAAGCCGCGAATGCCATCGCGCGTGCCGAGGGCGACCCGGCCGAAGGCGCGCCAGGTTTCGTCGCTGCCATAGGTCAGGTTGCCCTGCGCGCCCAATGAACCACCGCTCAGATAATCGGCGGGATCGGCGGAGAAGGTTTCGATCGTGCCGCCAAGGTTGCCGGTCGACTGCGTGCCGAGCGAGCCGGCGCCCTGCGACACGCGCACGCTGCCGATATTTTCGCTGCTGATGGCGCGGGTGATGTGCAGGCCATTATGGTTGCCATAGCTCATGTCGCCCAGCGGAATGCCGTCGAAGGTGAAGCCGAGCTGGTTCTGGCTGAAGCTGCGGATGGTGACGCGCTGCGACCATTCATAATTGCCGAACGGGTCGGACGACTGGAAATTGACGCTGGGCAGCTTTTCGATGGCCTTGAGCGCATTGGTGCCGGGCGTCAGCGTGATGATGTCCTTGCTGGTGATTTCCTGCACCTGGCGGGTTTCGCCCCGGCCGAAAACGACGATTTCCGCGCCGGCATCGGCAGCGGCGGCATCGACGGGCGCCACATTCTGGGCGAAGGCTGGCATGGCGATGACGGCGGTCGACGCCATCAGCAGAGCGGTGGTGATACGCATGGACTTATAATCCCCCTTTGGACCCTTGGTCGGGGGCGGCCTAGCTGCGCGATATTGCAGTGCAATGTGGGATGGTTGACGGCACGAAGTCAGTCGCGTGACAGGCCTGTCACAAAGAAGGCGGGGAGAGCCAACGCCCTCCCCGGCCCTGTATATGGTCAGTCGTTCACGAAGGTCAGCGTCGCGATATGATAGAGGGTCGCGACCTTCTGGTTGGCGAGGGTCAGGTCGCCCTTCTCCTCCTGCGAGGCCGTGACGATGAAGCGGCCCTTTGCCTTGATCGGCAACGTCACCCGGCCCTGCGCGTCGGTGACGAGTTCCTTCGTCCATTTGTCAGGCGAAATGACGGTCAGCTTGGCGGCGGGCACCGGCTTGCCGTCGCGTACCAGCGTGAAGCTGTCGGCATTGGCGGCGGTCGGCACGATTTCCAGCGGCAGGCCCGCCTTGGCTTCGGTGCGGCCGGCGCGGGCATAATAGATCACGCCCTCCTTCTTGCCATCCTCACCCCAGGGCGCGAACACGCTGTCGTCGATGACGCGCACGTCGCCGGCGGGGGCGGCCACCTCGATATAGCCGGCCTTGCGGGTCTGCGCCGCCTTGGACGCGGGCACGAGCTTGGGTGCCTTGAGCTTCTCGAACTCGGGATCGCCGCCTTCGGGCAGAACGTCCGCCGGTTCGCCCAGATAGATGCGCGCCGGGCCGGTGCCGTCGCGCTCCACCCACACTTCATGCGCCTGCGCTGTGGCGGTCAGGCCGGCCAACGCCAGCAGGGCCATGGACAATGTCTTCATCTTCACTCTCCCGTCATAATCTTCAGAAACGGAAACCAACCGTGCCCATCACGTTGCGCGGCGCGCCCACGAAGCAATCGCCACGCGCGAGGCAGGATGCATAGAATTTGTTGTTGAGCAGGTTGGTGGCATTGAGCGCAAAGCGCCAATTCTGCCAGTTGATCTCCGCCAGCCCATCGACCGTGGTGCGTGAGGGCGTGACGATCGACCAGATCGAGCTGGTGGATACGCTCTTGCCGCTATAGACGACGCCACCGCCCAGACGCAGCTGCGCCTCACCGGGCAGGCCGAACGTCTTGGTCGACCAGATCGACGCCGTGTGGCGCGGCATATAATCCAGGTTGGTATTGGATTCCGATTTCAGCTTCGAATAGCCATAATTGGCCAGCAGCTCGAAATTGCCGGGCAGGGTATGGCTGGCCTCGATCTCGAACCCCTTGGTGTTGAGTTCGCCCGACTGGGTGGTGCCGCCAGCGGCCAGATAGAGGACGCGATTGCGCTCCTTGATCTTGAACACCGTTGCCGTGACCAGCGTGTTGACGCCCGGCTGCCACTTCACACCCGCTTCGAATTGCGTGCCGGTCTGCGGCTTGTAGGGATCTCCGTAGATCGTGTTGCCTTGCGCGTCCTTGCCGCTTTCGATGCGCCCCGCGACCGGCAGGAAGCTTTCGGTATAGCTGAAGAAGGGCGAGATGCCGGCGCCGATTTCGCCGATGATGCCGGCGCGGAAGGTGGTGGCATTATCCTTCTGACCCGACGATCCGGTCACGCGGTCGCGGCGCGCACCCAGCACGACCGAGACGCGGTCGTAGAAGCGGATCTGATCCTGGACATAGACGCCCAGCTGCTTCTGGCTTTCCGTGGTGAAGGGACCGGTGGGGTCGTAAGTCTTGAGCGAGTCATAATCGATGTCGTAAAGATCGACCAGTTCGTTGCCGCCATCATAGCGCTTGCCGACCTTGTTCCAGCTATAGTCGATGCCGACCAGCAGCTTATGCTCGATATTGGCGCCGGTGTTGAAATTGAACTGCACATTATTGTCGGTCGAAAAGACGTTCATGCGCGCATCGCTGGCGTCGGCGGTCAGGGCGATGGTGCGGCCATCGGTGCCATAGACCGAGAAGGGATCCTGCGGGTTGGAATAGCTGTCGGCATAATGGGTGTTATAGGAAAGGTCGCTGTCGATATAGCGAGCCTTCAGGCTGATCTTGACCGCGTCGGAAAAGCGGTGGGTGATGGAACCGCCGCCCTGCAACGACCGGCCATTATAATGGTCCCAGCCGGCCTTGCCGACGAAAGTATAGCGATCAAGCTGCTCGCCCGCGACGGTGTTGGGGCGGAAGGTGCCGATGATCGGCAGAAATTGCGAGGTCGAGCCGGTATCGTCTTCCTGATAGACGCCATTCAGCACGATGTCCGTGTCGGGCGTGGGCTGCCAGCGGATCGAGGGCGCGAACATCACGCGGTCGTCGGGCACATGATCGACATAGGTGTCGGCGTCGCGGACGCGCCCCACGAAGCGCACCGCCAGATTGTCGGCCAGCGCGACATTGACGTCGCCCATCGCTTCCTTGCGGTCATAGCTGCCATAGACGAGGTTGAGTTCACCGCCTGTGCGGAATTCGGGCGTCTTGCTGACCAGGTTGACGAGGCCACCGATCGACCCCTGACCGAACAGAACCGATGCCGGGCCACGCACGATTTCCACGCGCGAGAAGTTGTACGGGTCCGACGCGACGCTGGCATAGTAGCTGAAGATGTCGCGCATGCCGTCGCGGAACTGGAGCGCGTCCAGACCGCGCACGTTGAAGCCATCGACGCGGGTGTCGCGGCCATAGGGATTGGCCAGCACGCCGGCGGCATATTTCACCGTGTCGCTGATGCTGATCGCACCTTGAGAGAGATATTGTTCGGCGCTGATCACCTTGATCGGCTGGGGCAGTTCGACCAGCGCGGTGTCCGTCTTGGTACCGGTCGTCGCGGCGGTGACGATGATGCTGTCCTGCGCCTGATCCGCATCGGCGGGAATGGCGTCTTCCGCCGCATAGGCCGCCGTGTGGCACAGCGCCATGACCGCTGCGCTGCCCAGCGCGATCCACTTAACCTTCATTCCAACGCCCCTTCCGCTATGTTCATGGGGAGGCGCCCTACAGATATTGCGATAGATTCGCAATTGCGTTGTCAAATTTATACTGATTCGCTTTCGCGATCGCCTGTGCGAACCTTTGCGCAAAAATCCTGCGATAGGGACGTAAGCCGTAATGAACTCAAAGGCTTGTGAAGCGTTGGGGGCCTATGGAGGATGCGATGGCGATTGATGTGCGATATCCCGATGGCAGCTACCGCGCGGTTCCCAGCGAATTGCGCGCCGTCGATAACGGCCAAAGCGGCGCACAGGCGCGCTTCCATCATCGCCCGGTCAACAGCGATCCGCTCTGGCGCTTCTACAATGACGGCACCACATGGCATGCCCGGCCTCGCCATGGCGCGCTGTCGATCCTGGTTCCGCCAGTAGATCACTGGTGGCAGGGGATCGCCGCCATGGCGGATGCCCCTGCCCTTCCCGATATGTCCGATCAGGCTTCCCGGTCGCACCGCGCCGCCTGACCGATGCTGCCTTCAGGGGCAGGGATCGGGAATGACGCGGTGAATATCCTCAATCGCGGCGATTTGCTCCTGCGTCAGATGGACGTCCACGCTGGCGATGTTCGTGCGCAATTGCTCCAGACTGGTCGCGCCGATGATGTTCGACGTGACGAAGGGCTGGGCATTGACGAAGGCCAGCGCCAGCTGCGCCGGGTCCAGTCCGAAGGCATGGGCGATCGCCACATAGCGGGCGCTGGCCACCGCCTGATTGGGCAGGTCGTAGCGCACGAACTGGCGGGACACGTCACGGCGCGATCCGGCCGGAATGACGCCGCCCAGATATTTGCCGGTCAGATTGCCGCCCGCGAGCGGTGAATAAGCGAGCAGCCCGACATCTTCGCGCAGGGCGAATTCGGACAGGCCGATTTCGAAGGTGCGGTTGAGGAGGTTGTAGGCGTTCTGGATCGACGCCGGGCGCGGCAGCCCCTTCTCACGCGACAGGCGCAGATATTCGCTGACACCCCAGGGCGTTTCGTTGGACAGGCCGAAATGCCGGATCTTGCCGGCCTGCACCAATTCCGCCAGAGCGCTCAGCGTTTCTTCGATCGACACGGTTTCGTCCGTATCCTCGATCGCGGCGATGCCGCGCCGGCCAAAGGATGGCACCGGCCGGTCGGGCCAATGGACCTGATACAGGTCGATATAGTCGGTCTTCAGCCGGGTCAGGCTGTCTTCCACTGCCGCGACGATGTTGGACCGGTCCAGCCGGTTGTTGCCACCGCGAAATTTGCGGATCGGGTCGCGCGTCGGCCCGGCCACCTTGGTCGCCAGCACGATATCGTCGCGCTTGCGGCGCTGCGCGATCCAATTGCCGATATAGGTTTCGGTCAGGAATTGCGTATCGGCGCTGACCGGCGTGACCGGATAGGCTTCGGCCGTGTCGATGAAGTTGACGCCCTGCCCGACCGCATAGTCGAGTTGCTCATGCGCCTCCGCCTCGCTATTCTGCGATCCCCAGGTCATGGTGCCCAGGCAGATCAGGCTGACCTTGATATCCGTGCGGCCAAGCGTGCGATAGTCCATCCGATCCTCCGGAGATATTGGGTCAGAAATATTGGCCTTGCCTCTTATCCGTCGAGGGGCGGAAGGGAAGAGGGCGCAGCGGGCTTCATCAAAACTCATCGACCGATGAGCAGCGATCAAGCCTCGTCCGTCATGTCCATGAAATTGCGCGCAGCCTCCCGGTCCGCTTCCTCTTCGAAAGCGACGTCCAGATCGGGCGCCGCACCCAGCAGGTGCAACAGCGACCAGAGCGCAAACCGCCGGCCGCGATCCTCCTCCAGCCCCAGATCCACGCGCATCCGGTCGATCCCGGCCTCGACCGTACTGGCCGGCAGCGTGTCGAAGTCGGTGGTGCCGAAATAGCGCTGAAGCTGATCGTCGAAATGCATGCCCCTGCCCTACAGCAGGGCATGCCGCATGGGCAAGCTAGCCTTGAAACGCGCAGGGGACGATGCTGGCAGGGTCGGGTCGCGCGGCGATGCGGCGGAAGCGCGCGAGATAACCGCCAGCAGTCGGCTTGGCGATCACCTGCTCCATGCGAAAACCCATGGCGGCCAGTTCGCAGCCCAGCAGGCGCGGCGGCGTGCCATGCTGGTCGGTCGGCCGGTTTGCATCGACCACGATCAGCTCGCCATCCTTCTTGAGCGCGGGGCTGAGGTGCCAGAGGAAGGCGTAGGGCTCGGCAATCTCATGATACATATGGACCATCAGGATGCGGTCGAAGCTGTTTTCGGGCAGGCGCGGATCTTCCGGCGCGCCCAGCTTCACGCTGACATTGTCCCATTTTTCGCGCGTGATGCGGCGCGACAAGGCCTCGATCACTTCGGGCATGATATCTTCGGCCAGGACGCGGCCCTTGGCGCCGACCCGCCTGGCCAGGCGCACCGTATAATAGCCTTCGCCCGCGCCGATATCGGCGACGGTCATGCCCGGACGGATGCCCGCCCGGTCCATGATATCCTCCGCCTCATTCACCCGGTCGCGGGATTCCTCGCTCGACCAGCGGGTCGATACGATCGGGGCGACCGGCCGGTCGGCCTGGGGGAAGGGTTCGGCGGCGGCGGACCGCTGCGTCCCCTTGCCGCCGCCAATCCGATCGCAGGCAGCCAACGGGACGGCCAGCAGGACAAATGCGCCCGCCAAAACCGCCCGGTTCATCAGTCGACATCCTCCACATCGACCGATTCGCCTGTCACCTTCTGCGACAAAGCGGCGGCCATGAAGGGATCGAGCGCGCCGTCCAGCACATCGTCGGGCGCGGTCGAGGTGACGCCGGTGCGCAGATCCTTCACCAGCTGATAGGGTTGGAGCACGTACGAGCGGATCTGGTGGCCCCAGCCGATTTCGGTCTTGGCCTGATAATCGGTGTTCGCCGCTTCCTCCCGCTTGCGCAGTTCGGCTTCGTACAAACGCGCCTTCAACATATTCATCGCGGTCGCACGGTTCTTGTGCTGCGACCGGTCATTCTGCGACGCCACGATGATGCCCGAAGGAACGTGGGTGATGCGGACGGCGGAGTCGGTGGTGTTGACGTGCTGCCCGCCTGCACCCGATGCGCGATAGGTATCGATCTTGAGGTCGCTTTCCTTGACCTCGATATCGATATTGTCGTCGATCACCGGATAGACCCACACCGACGAGAAGCTGGTGTGGCGCCGCGCCGCGCTGTCATAGGGGCTGATGCGGACCAGTCGGTGGACGCCGCTTTCGGTCTTGGCATAGCCATAGGCATTCTCGCCCTTGATCAGGAAGGTCGCGGACTTGATGCCGGCGGTTTCGCCGGCCTGATAATCGACCAGTTCGACCTTGTAGCCGCGTCGTTCGGCCCAGCGGCGATACATGCGCGACAGGATTTCGGCCCAGTCCTGGCTTTCGGTGCCACCTGCGCCCGCGTGGATTTCCAGATAGGTGTCGCTGCCGTCGGCCTCGCCGGACAGCAGCGCCTTGATCTTGTCCTCATCCGCGCGGTCGGCCAGCGCCTTCAAGGACGCGATGGCTTCGCTCACCATATCCTCATCGCCCTCGGCCTCGGCCATTTCGATGAGTTCGGCGGTGTCGGTCTTGTCCGTCCCGATCGCGCGGGTGGCGCCGATCGCACTGTCGAGGCGCGTACGCTCGCGCATCACCTCCTGCGCCAGCTTGGCATTGTCCCACAGGGTCGGGTCTTCGACGCGCGCATTCAGCTCGTCCAGGCGGCGCAGGGCGCGGTCCCAGTCCAGCGATTGGCGCAGCAGGGCCAGCGCGGCGTCGATACGATCGATATATTGCTGCGCTTCGGCGCGCATGACTGATTCTCCAACTTTCACGCCTCGGCGGTCGAACAATGCACTAGGCGTTCGGCCCCGATTTGTCGAACGGCCGTCCTTCTTGAGGAAATGGCCGTTCGTCAAGCACCTGCCTTGTCGCAAGCGTAATGCGGTCCGTCGAAAAGCCGGTGCCGCCCTATTGCGAACCGCGCGCAAATGCGAAATTTTCAGGACATATCAGGCCGCTAACAGGGGTGTGCGCAGAGCCGATCCAACGCAGGTCGGCCGGCGCGGCAAAAAGGGGGACAGGCTTCATCAAAAGGCTATCCCATGACGACCATCCCTAACACCGCCCATTCCATCGTCGCCCGCCAAAGCCCTTCGGCGCTGTTCCTGTTTCTCGACGCCGTGCGCTGCTGGGGCCAGGCGCGCCGGCACCACCGTCCGACGCTGACCAGCCTCTATGCGCGACTGGGCCATTATGGCTGCGGCCAGATATTGCCGGCGATCGACAGCCTGCTGGACCTGACCGTCACCTTGCTGGGCCGTCCGCTGCGGCTGGGCCGGGGCAAGGCCCTGTCCGATGATGAAAATCGCCTCATCAACCTGCTGCAAGGCCGCCGCACCGCACCCTTCGTCCACACATGCAGCGACGCCCTGCTCTGCACCTTCTGCTGCGCGCTGCGATCGGTGCAATTGCTGATGGATATGGAATTGGGTCAGAAAGTAGCAAAGCGCGCGTCGTAATTTCTCGCTAGTCATCTCCCACTCCGTCATTCCCGCAAAAGCGGGTTGGCCGGAAGCGCGTAACTCCGGCCAACCCGCCTTCGCGGGAATGACGGGAGTATGGGAAAGTCCGAAAAAGCCTCAATGAGGCACTAAAAATCGACAGTTGCGCTGATCGTCTCTTCTATCTTTTCCGCCGCCCCGATTTCCCGATACATTTCGAAGCGGCCATCAAATTCAAGCAAACTCCATACGCCGATAATGCTGCTCCCATCAGGCGAAAGGCTGCCTACATAATCTACTGGGTTGCCATACTCCTCCGGCGCCTCTGCATCGTAGGTCTTTATGAAGTCGACGTGCAGATCGTGGCGATAGCCAATGATGATTGCGTTGAGCACCGCCCCACCGCCCAATTGGTCCAATTCCATGATAACGCCCCTGATATGACCGCCACTATCCTGAATTCGAGCGTTAAAGGGCGTAACCGGCCCAGCGTGATCGGGATAATAATATGTTCCCCACCATTCGCCGGTCAGGTCCATCCTCAATAAATCCCGCCCTGTCCTTCCAGGAAGTCGGCGTCGGTGCGGCGGCGGCCGCCCGATACGGCGCGATCGGCGCGGGCGGCGGCGACCTTGGCCTGCTCCTCCGCCTCTTCCTTGCGGATGGTGCGGCGAGGTTCGGATTCGGGCTTGAACGCTTCCCAGATGATCGCGGGCTTGGCGTCGGTGCCGGGCCATGCGCCATAGACGCGCTTGCCCGAACGACGGTCGATCGCGACCATGCGGATGCCGGCCGGCGCGACGAAGGGCGTCTTGGGCATGGTTTCCAGCAGCGGCGTCATCGCCGCCTTCCAGATGGGGGCTGCGATGCGGCCGCCCTGCGCCCAGCCGCCAAGGCTGCGCGGCTGGTCGTAGCCGATATAGACGCCCGCGACGATATCGGGCGATCCGCCCACGAACCAGACGTTGGTCGGGCCGTTGGTGGTGCCGGTCTTGCCGAACAGGGGGCGTTTCAGATCCGCCAGCACCGTGGCGGTGCCGCGCTGGATCACGCCCTCGGTGATGTGGACGACCTGATAGGCGGTCATCGGGTTCATCACCTGCTTACCCTCCATGCCGAAGCGGGGCATGGGCTTGCCGTCCCAATTGGCCATGTTGCAGCCATCGCAGGGGCGCCAGCGTTCCGGCCAGATCACCTTGCCGCGGCGATCCTGGACATAGTCCATCACCTTGGACGGGAATTGCTTCCCCTGATTGGCGAGCGTCGCATAGGCGTTGACCATCCGCTCCACCGTCGTCTCGCCCGCGCCCAGCGCGAAGGAGAGATAGGGCTGATAGTCGCCGATGCCCATATTCTTGATGGTGCGCACGACGCGGTCCATGCCGGTCTGGCTGGCGGCGCGCACCGTCATCAGGTTGCGCGACTGTTCCACGCCCCAGCGCATCGTCTGCGGCCCGGCGCTGCCGCCCGAGAAGTTGCGGAAGCATTTCTGCCCCAGACCCGCGCCCTGATAGACGCATAGCGGCCCATCGACGATGATCGAGGCCGGGGTCATGCCACCGTCCAGCGCGGCGGCGTAGACGAAGGGCTTGATGGTGGACCCCGGCTGGCGCAGCGCCTGCGTCGCACGGTTGTAGCTGGACAGGCGCGAATCGAAACCGCCCTGCATCGCGCGGATGCGGCCCGAATGAACCTCCTGCGCGACCATGCCGCCCGATACTTCGGGAATGTTGCGCAGCGCCCAGCTGGCGCCATTGCGCGCCACGACGATCAGGTCGCCGGGCTTCATCGCGGAAAAGGCCGGGCCGCCGGTCTTGCGATAGGGCGTGTTGGCGGCGCCGGCCGGCAGCGTGCCGGTCGATCCGTCGGCAAAGCCGATCTGCGCGTCGCTCGACGACCGGCTGATGACGACGGCGACGCGCCATTCGGCATAGTCGACGTCGATATAGCTGGCGGCCAGTTCCCGCTCCCAGCCATTGTCGACATTGATATGGCCGAGCGGCCCGGACCAGCCGCGCCCGGCATCGAAACGCAACAGGCCGTTGCGCAGCGCGGTCGCCACATGATCCTGCAACGCCGGGTCATAGGGGCTGCGCACCCACAGGCCGCCAGCATAGACGCTGTTGGGGCCATCCTCCGCCTTTTCGCCGAACCGCTGGATCAGGCGACGGCGCACCTCTTCCATATAATAGCCACCGGCGCGCGCGTCGAAACTGGAGCCGTGGGCAGCCACGGTACCGAGCGGCTGCGCACGGGCGGCATCCCGCTGGGCAGCGGTGATCCAGCCATTCTTCTCCATCTCGCCCAGCGACCAGTTGCGCCGATCGAGCGCGCGGGCATGGCCGGTTTCGCTTTCGGGGCGATAATTGGCCGGCCCCTTGGGCAGGATCGACAGATAAGCCATTTCGTGCAGTTGCAGGTCGGCGACGTCCTTGTCGAAATAGGCGCGCGCGGCGGCCTGCACGCCATAGGCGTTGCGACCCAGGAATATCTGGTTGAGGTAGAGTTCGAGAATCTGCTGCTTGGACAGCACATTTTCCATACGGTAGGCGAGGATCATCTCCTTCACCTTGCGCGTGGGCGAATATTCGTCGCCGATCAGCAGATTCTTGGCCACCTGCTGCGTGATGGTGGAGCCGCCACGGGCGCGCTGGCCCGACCCCAGCTTGCTGACATAATCGAACACCGCGCCGGCGAAACCGGGGATATCGACGCCATGATGTTCGAAGAAGGTCTTGTCCTCCGCCGCCAGATAGGCGTGGATCAACTGCTGCGGATAATCGCTATATTGCAACTGGACGCGGCGTTCGCGGGCATAGCTGTGGACCGGCTGGCCATTGATGTCGCGCACGATGGTCGGCAGCGGCGGCTCATATTCCAGCAGCGTCGCGGCGTCGGGCAGGCCGCGCGCGAAAATCAGCCAGAACAGGCCCATGCCCAGCAGCAGCCCGCCCAGCGCGATGACCGCCCAGCGAAACAGGCGCCGCGACCAGAGCGGGCGCAAGCGACTGAAAAAGCCCCCGGCGTCACGGCGCAAGCGATAGGCGAAAGACGATGGGGCGGTATCGGAACGGGCCTCTTCCATGTGAAAGAGGCTCTAGGGTCAAATTGCGGCCAAGGCCAGTGGGGATGATGCGATCCGCCGCATCACACTATCTATTCCAGCCTTCCGTTCGCTTCGACGGCGGTAGTGGTTTGAAATCGACGAGTTTATATCAAGGCGCGACGGATCCGGCTCATATGAGGTGTTCCCCGGCGCAGGCCGGGGTCCAGGTCCACGCTCTCAACTGGACCCCGGCCTGCGCCGGGGAACAATTCGCACCCATGCCTGTCTCTATTATCCGCCCGCCGTGCCGTCGCGCATCGCCAGCTTGCGGGCGAAATGCACCTCGATCGCGCGGGCGACGCCGCGGGCGATCTTGCCCTGCCCTTCGCGTGAGGCGAGGAAGGCGCTGTCGGCTTCGTTGCTGATATAGCCGGTTTCGAACAGGATCGACGGCGTATCCGGTGCCTTCAGCACCATCAGCGATGCGAAGCGGTGATAGGCGCTACGGAAGGGCACATAGGGCGCGGCCTCCCGCTGGAGCAGGCGCGCGAAACTAGCCGAGATATTCATCGATTCGCGCTGCGTCAGGTCGATCAGGATGGAGGAGACGTCGCCCGACTGGCCACCAAGGTTCACGCCGTTGATGATATCGGCCTTATTCTCCCGCGCCGCCAGCCGCGCCGCTTCGCGGTCGGACGCGGTTTCGGACAGGGTGTAGACGGTGGCGCCATGCGCTTCGGTATTTTCCGCCGCGTCGGCATGGATGGAAATGAACAGGTCCGCGCCCAGCTTGCGCGCGATGCCATAGCGTTCCTGAAGCACGAGGAATTTGTCGTCGTCGCGGGTCAGCGCCACGCGCACCCGGCCGGATTTGACCAGCTGGTCGCGAATCGCCTGAGCGATGGCCAGCGTGACATCCTTTTCCCGCTTGCCATTTTCCTTGTTGATGGCGCCCGGATCATGGCCGCCATGGCCCGCATCGATCACCACCAGCGGCCGGGCGCCGTCATGCGCGCCCTCCACCGCCGGCAGCGCCACGCCGCGCGCGGCGGTCGGAATCGGCACGGTGATGGAATGGATGCGCTTTTGCGGGCGGGCGGCCATGTCGACCGGCCCGTCGAACCGGGTGCGCCCCTTGCCCACTTCGCTGCGGAAACGCGTGTCGCTGACGCCCTGGAGCGAGAAGCTGAGCGATTTGCCGTCCGGCGCCATTTGCAGATTGCCGAGCGTCGCGGGCGCCGACAGATCCAGCACCACACGCGCCGTGCCGTTGCTCAACTGACCCTGACGCACCGAGGCGATATTGCCCCTGCCCGGCGCAAACTGGAAACGGCCCATCTGTGCGCCGTCGATATCGAGCGCGATGCGGCGCGGCGCGTCCAGCAGGAACGCCGATGCGCCATCCACCCGGCCATCGAATCGCACGACGACATCATCGTCCCGCACATCGACGCCGGCGATGCCGCCCGCGCTTCCGGGTGCCGCCGCAATGATCATGCCTGCCAGGGCAAGGCTCTGGAACATGCGCTGCTTGTGCAACGCACGGCCTTTGGCCGTCCAGCCAATTTTCATGACGATGTTCCGTCTTGAGCGTCCCCACGCTGAATTCCGGATTAAGCATCAGCGGTGTGAGTCGCGTAAAATGAGACGGTTAACGACCGCTTCAGTATGAAAAGTCGGCGTCGCGACAACGCGGCGCCAAATGTGGCAGTCGCGTCACAATATTTCAGGCAGGCGTTGCTCCATGGATGTTTGACTGCTACCCATTCATATTCCTGACAGGTCCGCCCTTAACAGAGGGCCTTTTGGGGCAATGAGATAAGCATCGGCGGTCGCGGGATCGCACCCCCGTCGATGACATGAACAGGTTGACGCTGCATGAGGCAAGATTTCCATTCCACGCTGACCCCGGCAACGGGCGTAGCGGCGTGGATGGAGCGGCCCGGCGACTTGTCCGGCCCTGCCGACGCAGCAGACGCGCAGTTTTCCTTTGAAACCTGGACGACACCGACATCCGCGCCCTTCACGGCGCGCGCCCGGCCGTCCCTTCACTATCGCGTGGCGTCGCGGCCCAGCGTCGCGACCCGTCCACGCCGGAGACTTATAAATGACAATGCGTATGCTGATCGACGCGCGCCACCGGGAAGAGACCCGGGTTGCGGTCGTCAAGGGTAACCGGATCGAGGAGTTCGACTTCGAATCCGCTGAGCACAAGCAGCTCAAGGGCAATATCTATCTGGCCAAGGTCACCCGCGTGGAGCCATCGCTCCAGGCGGCTTTCGTCGATTATGGCGGCAACCGCCACGGCTTCCTGGCCTTCAGCGAAATCCACCCGGATTATTACCAGATCCCGCGTGAAGACCGCGAAGCGCTGCTGCGCGAAGAGCGCGCCCATGCGGAAGAAGAAGCCGCACTGCGCGCCGATTATGACGATGAAGACGATGATCATGATCATCACGATCATGTCGCGCCCGAAGGCGGCGTCGAATATGTCGAGGCCAGCCATCATCATGACGATGAGGAAGAAGGCGAGCAGGCCGAAAGCGGCGAAACCAGCGAAGCGAGCGCCGATCGTGGCGGCCGTCGCGGCGGTGGACGCGGGCGTGGCCGGGGTGGCGACGATGCCGCCGACGAACTGCGCCGCAAGCGCATGGCCCTGCGCCGCCGCTACAAGATCCAGGACGTCATCAAGCGCCGCCAGGTGCTGCTGGTCCAGGTCGTCAAGGAAGAGCGCGGCAACAAGGGTGCGGCGCTGACCACCTATTTGTCGCTGGCCGGTCGCTATTGCGTGCTGATGCCCAACACCAGCCATGGCGGCGGCATTTCGCGCAAGATTTCGAACGCCGCCGACCGCAAGCGGTTGAAGACGATCATCGCCGAAATGGCGCTGCCTTCGTCGATGGGCTGCATCGTGCGCACCGCCGGCCTCCAGCGCACCAAGCCGGAGATCAAGCGCGACTTCGACTATCTCGCCCGCCTGTGGGACGAGATTCGCGAAAAGACGCTGAGCGCCGCCGCGCCCGAGCTGATCCACAATGACAGCGACCTCATCAAGCGGGCGATCCGCGATATCTATAACAAGGATATCGAGGAAGTGATCGTCGAGGGCGAGCATGGGTACAAGGCCGCCAAGGACTTCATGCGCCTGCTGATGCCCAGCCACGCGCGCCGGGTGAAGCAATATGCCGATCCGGTGTCGCTGTTCCAGCGCGCCAGCGTCGAAGAGCAGCTGGCGGCGATGTACAATCCTGTCGTGCAGCTGAAGTCCGGCGGCTATCTGGTCATCAACCCGACCGAAGCCCTGGTGTCGATCGACATCAACTCGGGCCGTTCAACCCGCGAACATGGCATCGAACAGACTGCCGTCGCGACCAACCTGGAAGCCGCGCGCGAAATCGCGCGTCAGCTGCGCCTGCGCGACATGGCGGGCCTGGTCGTCATCGACTTCATCGACATGGAGGTGAACTCCAACATCCGTAAGGTCGAGAAGGCAATGAAGGAGGCGCTGAAGGACGATCGCGCCCGGATTCAGGTCGGCCGTATTTCGGGCTTCGGCCTCATGGAAATGAGCCGCCAGCGCCTGCGCACCGGTGTTCTCGAAGCATCGACCCGCCAGTGTCCGCATTGCGAAGGCACCGGCCTCGTCCGCACCGCATCGTCGGCGGGCCTGGGCGCGCTGCGCATGCTGGAGGAAGAAGCGGCCCGTGGTCGCGGTAGCCTCATCACCCTGCGCGCCAGCCAGGAAGCGGCCTTCTACGTCCTCAACAACAAGCGCGCCGAACTGGACGAGATCGAACAGCGCTATGGCGTGCGGATCGAAGTCCTGCCCGACGGCGAGGTCGAGGGCGCCCGCATGTCGGTGGAGGCCAGCGGCCCCCGCCCCGAGCGCGTCGTGACCTATGCGCCGCTGCCCGAAGAGGATGACGATTTCGACGTCATCGAGGAGGAAGAAGAGGAAGAGGTCGAAGAGGCCGAAGCCGAAGCTGAGTCCGACCGTGAGGAACGTGGCCAGCGCGGCGAGCGTGGTGACGAGGATCGTGACGGTGGCCGCCGTCGCCGTCGCCGTCGTCGCCGTCGTGGCGGTCAGCGCGACGAACAGCATGGCGAAGGCGGCGAGGAAGGCTCCGAGCAGGCCGATGGCGAAGCCGAAGATGCCGAGCCGGCCGAGGAGGGTGCGGAAACACCTGTCGAAACCGCTGCCGCTGGTGACGAGGAAGAAGGCGGCGCTCGCCGTCGCGGTCGTCGCGGTCGTCGTGGTGGCCGTCGCCGTCGCGAAGGTGGCGATGATGCCGTGTCGACCGAGGCGGACGCCGCTGAGGCCGAATCGGTGGACGCCGAGCCGGTCGCGGAAGCCGCAGCCGAGCCTGTCGTCGAGGTCGCACCCGAAGCCCCGGCCGAGGAAGCACCCAAGACCCGTCGTCGTCCCCGCGCGCGCAAGAAGGTAGAGACTGAAGCCGTTGTGGCCGAAGTCGAAGCTCCGGCCGCGCCGGTCGAAGCCCCGGTTGACGTCGTCGCCGAGGAAGCGCCGGCCAAGCCCAAGCGCACCCGTCGCAAGAAGGCCGACGTCGTTGCTGCCGAAGCGGAAGCTCCCGTAGTCGAGGCTGCACCCGCTGCCCCGGTCGCGGCAGAAGCCGCCGCCGAGGAAGCCCCGGCCAAGCCCAAGCGTACCCGCCGCAAGAAGGTGGTCGCTGCTGAGGTCGAGGCAGAAGCCGCGCCCGAAGCCGTAGTGGACGCCGCCCCGGACGTGCCCGTCGCCGAAAATGCCGATGCCGGCGAAGAGGGCGAAGGCGAAAATGGCGAACCGCGCCGTGGCTGGTGGCAGCGCACCTTCGGCCAGTAAGCCCGGACACTCGATGTGATGAACAAGCGCCGCTGCTCTTCCGGTCCCGACCGGTGCGCAGCGGCGCTTTTCATATGGGTTGCGGCCCATCCCCCGTCTTCACCGCCGGTTCAGGGCGGACATGGCATCGGCGCCCGTCCATGATGCGCCTGTTTCAATTCTTCGCCGTCCTGCTGGCATCGCTCGCGCTGATGGCGCGGCCGGCCATGGCGCAATCCATCCTGCGCGACGCCGAAACCGAATCCTTCATGGCCGATATGTCGGGTCCGCTGGTCAAGGCGGCCGGCATGGAGCCGAAAAACGTCCAAGTGATGGTGATCAACGACCCGGAGATCAACGCCTTCGTCGCGGGCGGCCAATATGTCTGGGTGCATAGCGGGCTGATCGCCCAGGCCGACAATGTGAACCAGTTGCAGGGCGTGGTGGCGCACGAACTGGGCCATATCGAGGGCGGCCATATCATCCGGTCGGGCGAAGGCATCAAGGAAGCCACCAGCGTCACCATATTGAGCCTGGTGCTGGGCGCGGCGGCGATCGCGGCGGGCGGCGCGGAAGCGGGCATGGGCCTGATGGGCTTGGGCCAGCAGGCGGCGATGACCAAATATCTCGCCTTTTCGCGCGGGCAGGAAAGCTCCGCCGATCTGGCCGGCGCGCGCTATTTGTCGCAGGCGGGGCTGAGCGGCAAGGGCAGCCTGGAATTTTTCAAGAAGCTGCAAAATCAGGAATATCGTCTCGCGATCCCGCAGGACAATAGTTATGGCCGCACCCATCCGCTGTCGGGCGAGCGCATCAATGTGCTGCGCGAAGTCTATACCGTCGATCCGGCCTGGGAGCGGCCGCCCGACAAGGCGCTGGAGGCGCGGTTCGAGCGGATCAAGGCGAAGCTGATCGGCTTCGTGTACGAACCGACCCAGACATTGCAGAAATATCCCGAAAGCGACCAGTCGATGCCCGCCCATTATGCCAGGGCCTATGCCTGGCATAAGAGCGCCTATCCGCAAAAGGCGCTGGAGGAGGCCGACGCCCTGCTCGCGGCCGCGCCGCATGACCCCTATTTCCTGGAACTCAAGGGCCAGATATTGCTGGAAAGCGGCCGGCCAAAGGATGCCGTCGCGCCGCTGCGCGAAGCGGTGAAGATCACCAACCAGCCCCTTATTTCCGTACTGCTCTCCCACGCGCTGATCGCGACCGAAGATGAGAGCAATTTTGCCGAGGCCGAGCAGGTGTTGCGCCTGGCCGTGCAGCGCGACCGGGAAAATCCCTTTGCCTGGTATCAACTGGGCGTCGTCTACGAACGGCGCGGCGATACGCCCCGCGCCGCACTGGCGACCGCGGAGCGCTATGCCATGATGGGCCAGCATCCCATGGCGTTGCGCAGCGCGGACGCCGCGATGCAGGGTTTGCAGGCCGGCACGGTTGACTATCTGCGGGCGCAGGATATCGCGATGACCTCCCGCGCCGCGATCGAACAGCAGCGCAAGAAAAGATAGATATGACAGATCAGACCCGGCCCAGCTTTCGCGCGGCCCTTTCCAACAGGACCATACAGATGACCCTTGGCGCCCTCGCCCTGACCGCCATTGCCGGCGTCGCACTGGCCGCGCAGGCCCCCGCCAGCGTCAATACCAATGACAAGGCAGCGATCGAGAAGATCGTGCATGACTATATTCTCGAGCATCCAGAGATCATCCCGCAGGCGGTGGAGAAGCTGCAGGCCAAGCGCATGTCGGGCACGATCGACGCCAGCCGCAGCACGCTAGAAACCCCCTATGCGGGCGCCTGGGAAGGCGCGGCCAATGCCGACGTCACCGTGGTCGAATTTTTCGACTATGCCTGCGGCTATTGTCGCGCGTCCTTGCCCGATCTGGCCAAGCTGGTCGCTTCGGACGCGAAGGTGAAGGTCGTCTATCGCGAACTGCCGATCCTGTCGGAAGCCAGCAGCGATGCGGCCAAGGTGTCGCTGCTCGCCGCCGAGCGTGGCCAATATATGCCCTATCACCGGGCGCTCTACGGCGCGGGCAAGGTATCGCGCGAAACGATCCTGGCCGCCGCCGCCAAGGCGGGCCTGACCAAGTCGGAAGCCGAATCGGCGATCGCATCCAGCAAATATGATGCGGAGATCCAGTCCAACATCGCGCTTGCCCAGAAATTGCAGGCCAGCGGCACGCCGACCTTCGTGATCGGCGGTCAGGTGCTGAACGGCGCGGTGGGCTATGACGCGCTTAAGGCCGGCGTCGCGAGCGCGCGGGGGAAATAAATAAAGCGCCGTTCGGTTCGAGCTTGTCGAGAACCCTTGCGCAAGGGTTCTCGACAAGCTCGAACCGAACGGATGTTGGGATTGGGGTCGCCCACCCATTGACTTACCCCCCCCTTTTGCCTATCGGACGCCCCCTGACTGGCGGCCGCTGATTTGGCGGCCCTTTTTTGTCACGCCTGATTCTCTATTTGTTTTTGAGGAATGAACGATGAAGCGCACTTTTCAGCCGAGCAATCTGGTTCGGAAGCGCCGTCACGGTTTTCGCGCCCGCATGGCGACCCCCGGTGGCCGCAATGTGATTCGCGCGCGCCGTTCGCGCGGCCGCAAGAGCCTGAGCGCCTGATTTCAACGCCCGAAAATGCTGCTGCGCCGGCCATGATGGTCCGGCGCGCGGATTTTCTGGCGGCGAATCGCGGACGCCGCGCGCCGATGCCGGGCTTTGTCCTGCTGGTGCGTGAGCGTGGCGACGGCGATCCGGCGATGCGTTATGGCATCACGGTCACCAAGAAAGTAGGCGGCGCTGTCATCCGCAATCGGATGAAGCGCCGTTTTCGCGTCCTGGCGCGTGAGCTGCTGCCGCTGCACGGCATCGCCGGGGCGGATCATGTGCTGATCGGCCGGGATGGCGGTATCGAGCGCGATTTCAGCCTGCTGCATGCCGAATTGGGCAAGGCGCTGGGCAAGATCATGGCGCGCCCGATCGACCCGCCGCGCGATCCTTCGCGCACCGGCGGCAAGACAAGGGGCCGTGGCCGCCCCTCCCGCGACCAGCTGAAGCAGACCGCCAGGCAGGAAAATGGGGCGTGATCGCCCGCCTGCTGATCCTGATCGCGCGCTTCTGGCAGGTCGGCCCTTCCCGCATCCTGCCCCCCACCTGCCGCTACGCCCCATCCTGTTCGGAATATACTATTCAGGCGATCCGCAAATATGGCGCGATCAAGGGTAGCTGGCTGGGGTTCAAGCGGCTAATGCGATGCCACCCATGGGGCGGCTCGGGCTACGATCCCGTTCCCTGACGATATAGACATAAGACGGCGGAGCCGAACAAGTGGACGATAAGAAGAATATCATTCTGGCGGTGCTGCTGACCGCAGCGATCCTGTTCGGCTGGCCCTATGTCTCGCATTATGTCTTCCCGGCGGCCAATCCGCCCGTCACGAAGATCGAAGGCGGCAAGACCACCCCGGTCGCCGCCCCCGGCACCGACACGGCCGACGGCTCTGCCGTGATTCGCGATCGCGCGATCGTGCTGAAGGAAAGCCCCCGCGTGCCGATCCGCACGCCCAAGCTGACCGGCTCCATCAACCTGAAGGGCGCGCGCATCGACGATATCGTGCTGCCGACCTACAGCGAGACGATCGCCAAGGATTCGCCCGCCGTCCGCCTCTACAGCCCGTCGGGCACGGCAGATGCCTATTTCGCCGGCTTCGGCTGGCAGGGCGAAGGCCTCAAGACGCCGAACAAGGACACGGTCTGGACCGCGCAGGGCAGCGCACTGACGCCGACCAGCCCCGTCACCCTGACTTGGAACAATGGCGCTGGCCAGACTTTCGAAATCCGCCTGTCGGTCGATGAAAATTACATGATCTCGGCCGCGCAGAAGGTGTCGAACACGGGCGCCGGCGCGGTGGGCGTGAAGCCTTACAGCTATATCAGCCGCACCGGCATTCCCAAGGATCCCGACACCTGGACCATCCATGTCGGCCCGATGGGCGTGTTCAACGGCGCCGCCAATTATGACGTGAATTACAAGGATCTGGACAAGGGCCCGTCGACCCAGAGCTTCCAGTCCAAGGGTGGCTGGATCGGCTTCACCGACAAATATTGGCTGTCCGCGCTGGTCCCGGCCACCGATGCCGATTTCGCCGGTCAGTTCCGCAAGGGCGCCGGCACCCAATATCAGGCCGACGCCGCGCTTGGCTCGACGATGCTCGCGCCGGGCAAGGCCGCGACCCAGTCCATCCGCCTGTTCGTAGGCGCCAAGGAAGTGAAGACGCTGCAAGCCTATGAGCGTGCCGGCGTGCCTTTGTTCGACCGCGCGATCGACTGGGGCTGGTTCTACTGGTTCGAGCAGCCGATCTTCGCGCTGCTGCACTGGCTGTTCGAAACGCTGGGCAATTTCGGCGTGGCGATCATCTGCCTGACCTTCTGCGTCCGCGCTCTCATGTTCCCGGTCGCCCAGCGCCAGTTCGCCAGCATGGCAGCGATGCGCGCGGTGCAGCCCAAGATGAAGCTGCTGCAGGAGAAATATAAGGACGACAAGCAGCAGCTTCAGGTCAAGATGATGGAGCTGTACAAGCAGGAAAAGGTGAACCCGCTTGCCGGCTGCCTGCCCATCTTCATCCAGATCCCGATCTTCTTCGCGCTTTACAAGGTGTTGCAGCTGACGATCGAAATGCGTCACCAGCCCTTCGTGCTGTGGATCAAGGATCTGTCCGCGCCCGATCCGCTGCATATCCTCAACCTCTTCGGCCTGCTGCCCTTCACCCCGCCCTCCTTCCTGGCGATCGGTGTGCTGGCGCTGCTGCTGGGGATCAGCATGTACTTCCAGTTCAAGTTGAACCCGGCCCAGATGGACCCGATGCAGCAGCAGATCTTCTCGATCATGCCGTGGATGATGATGTTCATCATGGCGCCGTTCGCGGCCGGCCTGCTGGTCTACTGGATTACCAACAACTGCCTGTCGATGGCGCAGCAATGGTGGCTTTATCGCAAGCACCCAGTCCCTGCTCCCGCGACGGCGAAGTAAATCGCGGCACCACGCCCGTTCGTTTCGAGCTTGTCGAGAAACGGGTGCCAACGGTTCTCGACAAGCTCGAACCGAACGGAGTGTGGAATGACAGAAGAAGACAACACCGCCCTGATCGAGGAAGCCCGCAAGGTCTTTTCCGGCCCCATCGCCTTCCTCAAATCCGCGCCGACGCTGGATTTCCTGCCGGACATGGCGGTGAATGAAGTCGCCTTTGCCGGCCGGTCCAATGTGGGCAAATCATCGCTGCTGAACGCGCTGACCAACCGCAATGGTCTGGCCCGCACGTCCAACACGCCGGGCCGCACGCAGGAATTGAACTTCTTCGACGTTGGCGAGCCGCTGCGCTTCCGCCTGGTCGACATGCCGGGCTATGGCTATGCCAAGGCGCCCAAGGATATCGTGCGCAAATGGAAGTTCCTGGTGAACGACTATCTGCGCGGACGTGCGGCATTGAAGCGCGCACTGGTGCTGATCGACAGCCGCCACGGCATCAAGGATGTCGATACCGACATGCTGGACATGCTGGACGGCGCAGCGGTCAGCTATCGCATCATCCTGACCAAGAGCGACAAGATCAAGGCCAGCGAACTGGCCGCCGTGATGCAGCAGACGGCCGACGCGATCCGCAAGCGCCCCGCCGCCCATCCCGACATCATCGCCACATCGAGCGAAAAGGGCATGGGTATTCCCGAACTGCGCGCCGCGGTTCTGGAAGCCGTCAGTCAGGGATAAATCGCCATGGCCGACGACGATTATGTCTATGACGAAGCCAGCGGCGAATGGATCAGCGCCGCTGATGCCGCTGCGCAGCCGGATGCATCAGCGGCCGTGGAGGTGCGCGATTCGGTCGGCAACTTGCTGGCCGACGGCGATCAGGTGACGTTGATCAAGGATCTGACCGTCAAGGGGGCTGGCCAGACATTGAAGCGCGGGACGCTCATCAAATCGATCCGCCTGACCGGCGACGCGCAAGAGATCGACTGCCGGTATGACGGGATCAAGGGCCTCGTCCTGCGCGCAGAGTTCGTGCGCAAGCGGTGAGTGGGGATCGGGGTCGGACAAAAGCGGACATCATGATATCGTCATCCCGGGCTTGACCCGGGATCCCGCTTTTCTCCCAAGTCAGGCTTGAAGAAGGCAGCGGGGCCCCGGGTCAAGCCCGGGGTGACGACCAATCGAACCGCCCGCTCCCAATCCCAGCCCCTCAAAACAACCTATATTGCGCGTCGCCTTGCAGCTTCCATGTGCCGACCGTCTCGTGCCGGGTACGGCCGACATGGCTGCACACCAGCACCAGCTCCTCTACCCGCCAGCCGAAACCGTCGATGCGCCGTTGCGCCGGCGGTCCGTCGCGATAAAAAAGCGTCTGGTGCGGGCTGAATGTCCAGTCTTCGCGCGCGGGCGCCGCCGACCGTTTCAGCGCATCGGCCACCTGCCGCTGTAACCGCGCCAGCGCCGCATTGCTGCGTGATGGTCGCAGCGCCGCCGATCGTCCGCCATAGCTCAGCCGGTCGAGCAGCAGATCGAACGGATCGGCCATGATCCGGGTCGCCACGCTGCCCAGCGTGTCGATCAATCCCTGTGGATAAGTCGCGACGTCAGCGGATATGCCCAACGTCACATGCTGATGCGCGGGCAATATGCGCGCCTGCCCGCCTGCCAATATCTCCGCATAATGGTCGATCTGACGCGCGACCACCGGCGGCGGCTTTACCGCGAAGAACAGGCGATAGGCGGGTGCGGCCCGGCGTCCCATGATGATGCTTCCCGAATCAAGGCAATTTTGTTCTTTATATGTTCTTACCTCGCCCGTGTCGATCCGTTCAGGAACCCGAATCGCCTCATCCTGCGTTGGGACTCCATCGAGGAAAGGAGTGAGGCCCATGCAGCACACCATCGCCAGTCTGGCCGAGAAAATGCAGCATATCGATTTCGCGATGCTGTCGACCCATACGGAGGACGGCCATATCGGCGCCCGACCGATGAGCAACAATCAGGATGTCGCCCATGGCGGCGACAGTTTCTACTTCACCACCGAAGATACGCTGATGGTGCGGGATATCGAGCGCGACCCCCGCGTCAGCCTGTCCTTCCACGGCAAGAGCGGCCTGTTCGGTCAGCGCCCGCTATTCATCGCGCTGGAGGGGCGCGCGGATCTGGTTCGTGATCGCAATCAATTTGCCGACCATTGGAACCCCGATCTGGAACTGTGGTTCGCTGATGGCGTCGATACGCCCGGCCTGGTGATGATCCATGTGCATGCCGAGCGCGCCCATTATTGGGATGGGCAGGATGAAGGCGAACTGGAAATCGACGTGATGCATTGATGCCGACGCGCGGCCGGACCATCGCTCGCCTGGTACTGGCCGCCGCCTATCTGGTGGCGGGCATCGCGCATCTGACGCGGCCGGCCGGCTTCCTGGCGATCACGCCGCACTGGGTGCCGGCGCCCGAATTGGTCGTGGCGCTGACGGGTGTTGCGGAACTGGCCGGCGCGATCGGGCTGATGATCCCGCGCCTGCGGGGGGCGGCCGGCATCGGGCTGGCGCTCTATGCGCTGTGCGTGTGGCCGGCGAACATCAACCACGCCCTGAACGATATCCCGCTAGGCGGTACGCATCTGAGCTGGTGGTATCATGGTCCGCGGCTCGCGTTGCAGCCGGTCATCATCTGGTGGGCGCTGTGGGCCAGCGGCGTCACCGACTGGCCGTTCCGGCGTCGGCGTTAGACCTGAATCAGGGCATAAGGACGGTCGAACTTCTGCGACACCACGAACTGCGCGCAATTATAGACGGGGACGCCGCGCGGCGTCTTGCCCTCGAACGCGCCGCGATGGGCATGGCCATGGACGGCAAAGCGCACATTGTCGAACCGGTCGATCGCGTCGGCCAGCCGGGACGAGCCGAGGAACGGGAAAATCTCCGGCGGCTCGCCCACCACCGTCTCCTGAATCGGCGCATAATGCAGCACGGCGACGACCCGATCGGTGCGCAGCGATCGCAGGGCGTTTTCCAGCTTGCGCGCCTCATTGATCGATTCCTCGACGAAGCCCTTGATCGCGCTTTCGCCGAACGCGCCCAGCTCACCCCGGCCGAACCCGCCGACAAAGCCCTTCACGCCCGCAAAGCCGACGCCCTTTATCTCCACCGCCTGTTCGTCCAGCACGGTGACGCCCGCGCCGTGCAGGATGCGGGCAACCTCTTCGGGCTGGCCGCATTCATGATCATGATTGCCCAGCACTGCGACGATCGGAATGGTGCAGGCGTGCAGATCCTCGGCCAATATCTCGGCCTCGCGCGTCTTGCCGAAATTGGTGAGGTCGCCGCATAGCGCCAGCACATCGGCCTTCTGCGAAATCTCCGCGAACATATCGCGATATTTATGCTCCGACTGATCGGTCACATGCAGGTCGCCGATCGCGGCGATCGTCAGGCTGCCTTCATTTGTTGCGGTCATGACTTTCCTCCAGTCCCTTGCCCACGACATCGGCAAAACCCCATTCGGTGATGTCGACCAGATAGTCGCGGGGCGACAGCAGCCGTCCCCGGCAGACGCGAATCTTGGGCACGGGCAGTTCTGCGCGGGTTTGCAGCCGGCCCAATAATTCCTCGAACAGCCAGAGCGGAATGCAATGGCGTTCGGTCGGATAGATGAAGCGGAAATTGAGCAGCGCGATCAGCAGCAATTCCCAATGCAATTCCATGGCATCCAGCAGCCGCTGCCAGTCGATCGCCTCATATTGTTTCAGGATCATGTGCGCGACGTCCGCGCCGTCATAGCGATAACGATCCTGGATGAAGAGCTTCGACAGGATGAATTCGGTCGGCGGGGTGATGCGGACGCGGGTGCCATAGACGTCGGCATGGGCGCTATCGCGAAACCATTCCTCCGTCACCGGCAGACTGGCAGACGAGATATTGTAGATGACGTCGAAAAAATGGCCGTCTTTCCACACCTTGCCGATCCAGCGTTCGTCCTCGAACTCCACTTCATGGCCCAACTGCTTGAAATGGGCGAGGATACGAGGCGCGTCGCCGGCCTTGCAGAATACGTCCAGATCCTTGGTCGGCCGCACGATGCCGGTCAGGCAACCCAGCGCATAAGTGCCCGACAGCATGAAGGGGATCTCCGACGCGACCAGTTCGGCCAGACTGTCGGCGTAGAATTGCTTCGCTTCGGGCGGCGGATCGAAGGTGGCGGGATCAATCGTCATCGGGGCAACCTTCTCTCCATGGGAGCAAGGGGAACGGGCGGCGACGCGCTTCCGTTCCACCTGCGGCCCTCCCCCAAAGGTAGGCGGTTGTCTTTCGGGGCCAGCGGCTTAGGGTGCGCGTCCATCCCGTAACAAACAATCTATCATCGGCGAGGCGGCATGACCCGGCACATTCCCTGGATTTTGACCGCGATTATCGGCGCGGTCGCGCTGACCGTCGTGGCGGTATCGCGCGGCGAGAATGTCAATGCGCTGTGGATCGTGGTCGCGGCGGTCAGCTGCTTCCTGGTCGCCTATCGCTATTATGCGCTCTACATCGCCCGCCATGTGATGCGGCTCGATCCCGCCCGCCCGACCCCGGCGATCCGCCGCGCCGACGGCCTCGATTATGTCGCGACCGACAAGACGGTCCTGTTCGGCCATCATTTCGCGGCGATCGCGGGCGCCGGGCCGCTGGTGGGACCTGTTCTGGCCGCGCAGATGGGCTACCTCCCCGGCACGCTCTGGATCATATTCGGCGTGGTGCTGGCGGGCGCGGTGCAGGATTTCATGGTCCTGTTCATCTCCATGCGCCGCGACGGCAAGTCGCTGGGCGAACTCATCCGCATGGAAATGGGGCAGGTCGCCGGCACCATCGCTTTGTTCGGCGCCTTCATGATCATGGTCATCATCCTGGCGGTGCTGGCGCTGATCGTGGTCAAGGCGCTCGCCGAAAGCCCGTGGGGCATGTTCACCGTCGCGGCCACCGTGCCGCTAGCGATGGCGATGGGCGCCTATACTCGCTGGATCCGGCCCGGCCGCATCGGCGAAGTGTCGATCCTGGGCCTGATCGGCCTGCTCGCCGCGATCGTCTATGGGCAGGCGGTATCGCTCTCGCCCGTTTGGGGACCGGCCTTCACCTTCACCCCGGTGCAACTGTGCTGGATATTGATCGGCTATGGCGCGGTCGCCTCCGTCCTGCCGGTCTGGCTGCTGCTGGCGCCGCGCGATTATCTGTCGACCTTCCTCAAGATCGGGGCGATCGCTGCGCTCGCCATCGGCATCGTCATCATGGCCCCGCCGCTCAAGATGCACGCCGTCACGCAATTTGTCGGCGGCAATGGTCCGGTCTGGTCGGGCGGCCTCTTCCCCTTCCTGTTCATCACCATCGCCTGCGGCGCGGTATCCGGCTTCCACGCCCTCATCGCCAGCGGCACCACGCCCAAGCTGATCGCCAGCGAAGCCCATGCGCCGATGATCGGCTATGGCGCGATGCTGATGGAAGCGTTCGTGGCGATCATGGCGCTGGTCGGCGCGTCGATCCTGGACCCCGGCATCTATTTCACGATGAACAGCCCCGCCGCGCTGATCGGCACCGACGCGGCCAGCGCATCGGCCGCCGTCACCGCCATGGGCTTCCCCATCTCGCCCGACCTGATCGCCCAGACGGCCAAGGATGTCGGCGAACATAGCATCATCAGCCGCGCAGGCGGCGCCCCGACGCTGGCCGTGGCGATGGCGGAAATCTTCAGCCATGTGGTCGGCGGCGTGGGCATGAAGGCCTTCTGGTATCATTTCGCCATCCTGTTCGAGGCGCTCTTCATCCTGACCGCCGTGGATGCCGGCACCCGCGCCGGCCGCTTCATGTTGCAGGATCTGATCGCCCTGGCCGTGCCCAGCTTCAAGGAAAGCAAGAGCCATGTTCCCGGCATCGTCGCCACCGGCCTGACCGTCGCGGCCTGGGGCTTCTTCCTCTATCAGGGCGTCACCGATCCGCTGGGCGGGGTGAACACGCTCTGGCCGGTATTCGGCATTTCCAACCAGATGCTCGCCGCGATCGCCCTGATGCTGGGAACCACCGTCCTCTTCCGCATGAAGCGCGACCGCTTCGCCTGGGTCACGCTAGTCCCCACCGCCTGGCTGCTGATCTGCACCCTGTCGGCGGGCTGGCTGAAGCTCTTCTCGGCCGATGCCAAGGTCGGGTTCCTGGCCCATGCGGCCAAGTTCAGCGCAGCGGCGGACGCGGGCGAGATACTCAGCCCGGCCAAGTCGATGGCGGAGATGCAGCGCATCATCTTCAACGACCGGATCGATGCGGCTTTGGTCGCGCTGTTCCTGGCCGTGGTGCTGGCGCTGCTCTTCTTCACCGTGAAGACCTGCCTCGCCGCCCGGCGGATCGCCGCGCCCACCGCGCGCGAAATCCCTTCGCAACTGGTGCCGGCGGAATGATCGGCTGGCTCGATATCGCGCGTCGCACGGCGCGACTCATGGTCGGCCTGCCGGACTATGATGCCTATCTGCGCCACATGGCTGCGCACCATCCCGACCGTCCGGCAATGAACCGCACGCAATTTTTTCGGGACCGGCAGGAAGCTCGCTATGGCGGCAAGAATGGCGGGCGATGTTGCTGAAACATTGCCAGAAAACAGCTATTTAGCGCGGCGACTTCACGACATGATTTGCAATCTTCGTAATATTACGACTGTAAAATCCAAATAGGCGACAAGAAATTTCAAAAATACACCCGATGGGGTATTGATCGCTTCCGTCGCTTTGCTAGGGCGCGCCATCCTTTGTGCCCGACAGCGTAGAGGATGTGCCCCCTGCCCATCCCTTGCGGCGGGGGGCACACTTAGAACATATGCATGCGGTCATCCGCGCGCGTTGAAGCCCGCGACCATGCCGGCGCTGATCGACAGCGCGATTTCCGCCGGGCCGATGGCGCCGATATCGATTCCCGCCGGACCGTCGATCCGGGCGAGATCCTCAGCGGCAAAGCCCATTTCCGCCAAGCGCTCCAGCCGCGCCGCGTGGCTGCGGCGCGATCCCAGCGCGGCGATATAGCCGGTCGGCGCGCGCAGCGCCGCGACCAGCGCCGGATCGTCGATCTTGATGTCATGGCTCAACACCACCACCGCCGTCGATTCGCCGGGCCTGCGCGCCGCCACCGCCTCATCGGGCCAGCGATCGTCCAGTTCGACGCTGGGAAAGCGCTCGGGCGTCAGGAAGCGCCCGCGCGGGTCGATCACCACCGGCGTCACCCCGATCGCCTGCGCCAATGGCACCAGGCTTTGCGCAATCTGCACCGCCCCCACGATCAGCAGCCGACGCGGCGGATCGTAGCGATTGAGGAAATCGCCTTCTTTCACCTCTATGCCGGTCACGCCACTGGCCAGATCGGTCGCCAGCGTCAGCGCGCGCCCGGCCTCGCTCGCGGTGGCGATCTGCCCGAACAGATCGGGCGTAAAACCGCCTTCGCCCACCGGCTGGACCAATACCGCAATCTCCCCGCCGCAGGGCAGGCCGACCTCCCACGCATCGCCATCGGCCACGCCATAGCGTTCCACATGCGCCGCCCGTCCGTCGATCACCTCGGCCGCGCGTTGCAGGACGGCGCTTTCCACGCAGCCGCCCGAAATACTGCCTTCGAACCGGCCATCGGCATGGACGATCATATGGCTGCCGCGCGGACGCGGTGCCGATCCCCATGTCGATACCACCGTCGCCAGCGCCATCGGCGCATCGCGCCATTCGATCGCCTTGCGGATCACCGCACTATTATCGTTCAACTGAAATTCCCCGTGACTGGCCTGCACATCAACGCCGCACCGCCCATCCGTTTCCCAGATGGGACGTGGATAGAGCCACGCCTGCTGCCACGCTTAGTGCAGGCGCCTGCCACTCCATACGACCCGTCCGACAATATCCACCAGCGCCGGGTCGATGTCCGCCCAGTCAGGATAATGGGGATTGTCGCTGACCACGCTGAACCAGCCGCGGCGCGGCCCCATGGCGATGCGCTTGACCATCAGCACCCCATCCAGCCGCAACACATAGACCCCGTCACGCAGGCGGCCAGCATCATCGTCATGATCGACCATGATGTCGTCACCATCATTCAATGTCGGCGCCATCGATTCGCCATCGACCCGGATGATCGACACGCGCTGCGGCCGCACGCCCAGATGGCGTAGCCAGCGGGCGTCGAACGCCATCACGCCGGCCGCCTGCTCATCCTCGTCCAATGATCCCGGCCCGGCCGACGCGCCCAATGCCAGGCGCGGCACCGCCACGACGGCCGGCATGCCCCGCATCCGAACCGGCGCGGCGCCGATAACGGGCGTCGGCGCTTCGACCCCGCCCAGCATCGCTTCGGGCACGCCGAAATAGCGCGCCAGCACGCGCCGGTCCGCTTCGTCCAGCTTGCGGGGCGTACCGCGCTTGATGAACTGCTGAATATAAGCGGGGTTGCGCCCGATCAGCCGCGACAGATCGGCATAATTTTCGCCCCGGTCGGCGATCAGCCGTTCCAGCGCGATCCGGGCGTGCTGAGATTCATCCATATCCGGTCCATAATGATAGGAATTTTCCTAGACAAGTAGGAAAATGCAATTGAGATAGGAATACGCCTATCGACTCGCAGCGGGCGAGTCGCACTGACGGGGGAGAAGAAAGCCCATGTTGCTGCAAATGATCGAGCGTTTCCTGCGCGACGAAGACATGACGCCGACCCGGTTCGGGCGCGATTGCGCGCGCGATCCGCGCCTGGTCTTCGACCTGCGCCTGGGCCGGGAACCCGGCGATCGGGTGCGGAGACGTGTAGAACATTTCATGAACACATATCGCAGGAGCATCAGCCGATGACAAGCATGGATCGTCGTTTCGCCGGTGCGAGACTCATCCAAAATCAAGCGATAGGAAAAAAGCGAGACGACCCGTTGCCGTCATTGCTGGCGCAATTGCTCGCTCTGGCCGGCGAACCCACGACGGTCGAACGGGCCGTGAGCCGTCCCTGGGCCAGCGCCTTGTTCGAAGGGCGCCGTCACCTCATCCGCCTGCATGTGCACGGTGAGGATTACCGGATGCGCAGCTTGATGCTCATGGCCGTTCTGACCGATGCCGAATGGCAGATATCCGGGCATTTCGTCGCCGACATCACCGTGGATAACGGCGATGTGGATAATAAGGGCGTCTGGCTGGACCTGTCCGCCCTTACCATAGAGGATCGATAGGCGTTAGCGCCTGCCGGTCATGGAGCGCAGCGCACCCAATGCGGCGCGCAGCGCTTCATCCTGATCCTGCTCCACGCTGGCGCGCACCGGAACGGCCGGGGCGACCGGCATGTCGGCGATCGTGCCGGCGGGGGCACTCATCTTGCGCGACCGTTGGGCCAGGCCCCGTTCCAACCTGTCGGTCAGTTCGCTGATCGACAGGCCATGGGTCGGCAGCGGCGCCGGGCGAATCGGTTCAACGGCCGGTTCGGGCGCAAAGAGAGGCGCGGGCGCGGGAGACATCACCGGTGCGACCATGTCCTGCGGCATCCAGAGCGCTTCGGGGGCTTCGGTGACCATATCCTCGACATGCATGTCCTCCTCATGCGCGTCCACCGCATCCTCCTGCACCAATGTGGGCGCGGCGAACGGGCCGGCGGGGCGCAGGAAGGCGGGCTGGGGCAGATCCTGTTCGGCGATCGGCGTCGGCGCGCTGGGCATGGCCAGATTGCCGAGCGGCACCACCGTATCGCGTTCCGGCTCCCGATTGGCCACCAGCGACCGGCGGCCCGATTCGGTCTTGGGAAAGATATCCAGCCCGTCGAAATCGCGGCTGGCGAAAATGGGCGGGCGCGACGGCGCATCGGGATGAGCATCGGCGCGGCGCAGGACCGGAATATCCGGTTCGGACGCGGCGCGGCCCCGGGCCAGTGCGGTCAGCTTGGAGAATGCGAAACCCATTTTTCTTGCTCCCTGGACGCGTTTGGCACGTCCTGTTTCATCTTCAAGGGCCGGTATCCCCGAATCCCGGCGCGTCAGGCCAACTACGCCCACCGCCATCAATCCGGCAAAACCCGCCATCAACAGTCGCGCCTTCAAACCCAGCGGCGGCGCCGCAGCAGGCACTGCTTCGCTCAGGCCACTCGACGCCACCAGCATCTCGACCAGTCCGACCGGCATCCACAGGAACAGCAGGGCGACTGCCAGACCGGCAAAAGCCGCCAGCGCCATCCCCCGCCTCCTGTCTACGCCTGTCGACACTTTTTTGTTCAACCCCTCATCAGGCCCGACTCATGCCGCTGCGCGCGTGCCCGTCGGGCGCGTCAGCAACCGCTGGTAAACGGGTTCATAACGCAAAATGTTTGACGACCAGTTACGTTCTGCCTCCACAAAGGCGCGGGCGACGGCGCGGCGCTCGTCCCAGATCGCCCGGTCGGCGAACAAATCCGCCAATGCCGTGGCGATCGCGGCCGGATCGTCCGGCGCGAACAAGGTGCCGGTCACGCCATCTTCGATCAGTTCGCGATGCCCGCCCACGCTCGACGCCGCGACCAGCCGGCCCTGCGCCATCGCTTCCAGCGGCTTTAAGGGCGTGACCAGATCGGTCAGCCGCATCGCCTTGCGCGGATAGGCCAGCACATCGACCTGCGCATAATAATGTTCGACCTGATCGTGCGGCACACGGCCGACGAAGACGATATGATCGGCAAAGGGCGACGCCATCGCCTGGTCGCGCAACGCCTGTTCCATCGGGCCGCCACCGACCAGCAGCAGCTTCGCCTTGGGCCGGGCGCGCACGAGTCGCGGCATCGCGGCGATCAGGTCGTCCAGCCCTTCATAATCGTAGAAGCTGCCGATGAAGCCGACGACGTCGGCGCCTTCAAGGCCCAGCTTCGCGGTCAGTACAGGATCGCGATCGACCGGCGCACCGAACTGGTCCATGTCCACGCCATTGGGAGACACGACGATCTTGCCCGCATCCACGCCGCGCGCGATCAGGTCGCCGCGCAGTCCTTCGCAGATCACCGCAACCGCGTCAGCCGCGCGCACCGCCCGGCTTTCCAGCTGGCGGGTCAGCCAATAACGCGGGCTGCCCTCGACCCCGGTGCCGTTGCCGACCGCCGCATCTTCCCAGAAAGCGCGGATTTCGTAGATCATCGGCAGGCCATGGCGCTTGGCCACGCGCTGCGCCGCGATCGCGTTCAGCACCGGCGAATGGGCATGAATGACGTCCGGCCGCCACTGGCGCACCAGCGCGTCGATCGCATCGGCATGGGCGGCGATATCGCGCCATTCGCGAATCAGCGGATTGCCGCTGGCCGCCGCGCCGGGGGTACGGTGGAAGGTCAGCCCGTCCACCATCTCTTCCGAAGGACCGTCCGCGACATGGCGATGCCCGGTAATGCCGCGCACTTCCCACCCACGCGCCATCTGCGCCCGCAGGATCGCACGGGTGCGAAAGGTATAGCCGCTGTGCAGCGGCAGACTGTGGTCCAGGACATGGAGAATACGAGTCATAGCCCGATCTGTTTGGCGAAAAAGGTTTAACGGCCCGTCAACTCTGTCTTGTTAGTGGAGGAACCGTGCCGAACGGAATCACTCAGAAGCGATGATCGACGCCCTATCCCTGCTGATCAGCCATGGCGTGATCCTGCTCGCCGCCTGGCGCCTGTTGCCGTGCGCCGATCTGGACCGCGATCCGCCACCGCAGCATCCTTCGGCGTCGGAGCCGCATGCCGATGCGTGACCTCTTCTTCATCGCCTTCCTCGGCCTCTTTGGCCTGATGGGTCTGAAGCGGCCGTTCCTGCTGGTGGCGGTCTACGCCTATATCGACATCGTCTCGCCCCAGCGCCTGTCCTATTTCCTGCTCAACACCATTCCCATTTCCGCCATGGCATTCGCCGCGATGGTCGGCGCCTGGCTGGTGATGGACGACAAGAAGGATTGCCGGTTCTCCGCGCGGCAGGGGCTGATGCTCCTATTGGTCGCCTGGTGCGGCTACACCACCCTGACCGCCGATTTCCCGGTGGAGGCGCTGACCAAATGGAATTGGGTGTGGAAGGCGATCATCGCCGGCATCTTCCTGCCGCTGGTCCTGCGCACGCGCCTGCGGATCGAGGCGCTGACCGTCTTCATGATTCTCTGCGCCAGCACCATCATCATCAATGGCGGCATGAAGACCGCGCTGTCGGGCGGCGGCTATGGCGTGCTGAACCTGATGGTCGAGAATAACAGCGGCCTGTACGAAGGCAGCATCATCAGTTGCGTCGCCATATCGCTGATGCCGCTCATCCTCTGGCTGTCCCATCATGGCACCATCTTCCCGCCCGACTGGCGCGTGAAGAGCTTCTGCTATGCGCTGTGCCTCGCCTGCATGCTGATGCCGATCGGCACGGAGGCCCGCACCGGTCTCGTCTGCCTCGTCCTTCTCTTCGGCATGATGCTGGTGAGATCGAAGAAGAAATTCATCTACGGCCCGCTGCTCGCCGTCGCCGGGCTGGCCGCCATCCCCTTCCTCCCCGCCAGCTTCACCCAGCGGATGGAGACGATCGAGAATCACCAGGGCGACGAAAGTGCCTCCACCCGCGTCGCGGTGTGGATGTGGACGCTCGACTATGTGAAGACGCATCCGGGCGGCGGCGGCTTCGACAATTATCTCCAGAACAGCTTCACCTATTTCGCCCAGAGCACCGTCGTCGACAGCGGTGGCGCACGGATCGAGCGCCGCACCGTCACCGATCGCGGCCGCGCCTATCACAGCGCCTATTTCGAGATGCTGGGCGAACAGGGCTATTTCGGCTTCTTCATCTGGGCGTTGATCCACGGCATCTGCTTCATCCGGACGGAGGCGATCCGTCGCCTCTATCGCAAACGAGATGGACCGGACGAGGCCTGGATCTCCCCCTTCGCCTCAGCCCTGCAACAGGGCCATGTCGTCTACATGATCGGATCGCTTTTCGTGGGTATCGCCTACCAACCCTTCATCTTCATGATGCTCGCGCTTCAGATCGGGCTGGACACCTATCTGACCCGACTGCGCAAGGATGCGGCCAAGCGCGACCTGGACGCCGCCCTCGCCGTACGGCACGGAGTCCCGGCATGACCGGCGAATTGCGCACGCTGGGCGTGGCTCATGGCCTGTTGCTGGGGCTGGCGCTGGCCTGCCCGCTTATTGCGCCCGGCCTCCTGCCCTGGGGCATCGACGCGCTGCTGCTGGTCGGCGGTTTCCAGCTGCGGCTGGCCGATCGCCGCTTCACCCTGCGCTCCGGTACGAAGGAGTGGGTCAGCCATATCATCATGGCGCCATCGCGGCTGCTGCGCTGGGGCGCGGCGGCCGTGGTCGCGCTGATCGCCGGCAACCTGGGGCTGGCAGGCGCGATCCTCGTCGCTGCCCTTGCCTGCGAACTGCTCGCCTATCCGATCGCAACCCTGCTGATCGGCCGGCGCAGCTTGCCGCATGTCGCGGGCGCGCTCGCGCTGCTGATCGCGGCGACCGGCGCGATGGGCCAGCCTGTCCTGCACCTGATCCTGTGCTTCCTGACTGGCGTTACCGCCTGCATGGTCTGGCTGCGCGGCCCGGATGGCGAGCCGCGCGCGCTGGCGCTGGCGCTGGGCGGCGGCGTAGCAGCGATCGCCGCGCCGCTGCTCTTCCCCGGCGCCCTCGCCTTCGCCGCGCCGACTTTTGCGGTCTGCGCCGCCTGGACGCTGGCCCATCTGTCGATGCTGCGCCGCCCGGTCATGCCCTGGCGGCTCAGCGCCGTGCCCGCCAGCCTGTCCGTCAGGCTGCGACCGGCTGGCCTGCGTTCACCGCTGCCTTGAAGGCTTCGATAAAGGCGGGGATATCGTCCGGCTTGCGGCTGGTGATGATATTGCCGTCTATCGCCACCGCCTGATCGACGACCTGCGCGCCGGCATTGGCCAGGTCGGTGCGCACCGATGGCCAGCCGGTGACGGTCTTGCCGCGCACGACATCCGCTTCCACCAGCAGCCAAGGCCCATGGCAGATCGCCGCCACCGGCTTGCCTGCTTCGACGAAAGCCCGCACGATCGCCACCGCCTTGTCATTGGTGCGCAGCGTATCGGGATTGGCGACGCCGCCGGGCAGGATCAGCCCGTCATATTCGGCGACCTTCACCGCCTCCAGCGTGATTTCCGGCGTGATGGTGTCGCCCTTCTCATCATGTTTCATACCCTGGATCGGCTGCGTGTCGGGCGCGGCCAGCACGACCTCCGCCCCGGCGTCGATCAAGGCCTGACGCGGGTCGAACAGTTCGGACTGCTCGAAGCCGTCGGTCGCGACGATCAGGATGCGGCTTTCCTCGATGGCGGGCATATGTCTCTCCTTGATGATGCGGGAAAGCCCTTCAACCGCTCGCCCCGCTACAGGTTGCGGAACGAAGCGACGAACGGCGGGTTTTCCGGTACAAATGCCAGATCTTACACATAGCGACGACAGCTGCCCCGGCATTACCCGCCGCGCGCTGAAGCATGGCTGGGCCTATTATCGCGCCGATGGCGCCCGCATCACCGACCGTGAGGAAATCGACCGGCTGAACCGCATCGCCTTGCCGCCCGCCTATCGCGACTGCTGGTTCTGCGCGTCTCCCTACGGCCATATTCAGGCGATCGGCTATGACGACCGAGGCCGGAAACAATATCGCTATCATCCCGACTTCCGCGCCGCGCGGGAGGCGGAGAAATATGCCGGCTGCCCCGATTTCGGCCGCGCTTTGCCCAAATTGCGCGAGCGGCTGGAGGCGGACCTGTCGAAACGCGGCCTGCGCAAGGACCGCACTTTGGCCGCCGTCGTCCGCCTGCTAGACCTCGCCAAGCTGCGCGTGGGCAACGAACATTATGCCACCACCAACAAGAGTTTCGGCGCCACCACGCTGCGCCGCCGCCATGTCGACCTGACCGGCAAGACGCTGACGCTGCGCTACCGCGCCAAATCGGGCAAGCAGCAGCAACTGACCGTCACCGACACCCGCCTGCTGCGCTTCGTGCGGCAGGTGCAGGATTTGCCGGGCCAGCATCTCTTCCAATATGTGGACGAAGATGGAGAGGCGCGGCCGATCACCTCCAGCGACGTCAACGCCTATATCGCCGATGCGATGGGCGCGCCCTTCACCGCCAAGCATTTCCGCACCTGGGGCGCCTCCACCATCGCGTTCGAAACGCTGGCCGCCGGCCATGTCTCCCTGAAACAGATGCTGGAGCCGGTGGCGCAGGCGCTGGGCAATACGCCGGCGATCAGCCGCAAAAGCTACATCCACCCCGCCCTGATTGCGCTTTGCCGCGATGGGCAGGATGATTGGCGCGCGGGGCTTCGCTTGCCGCGTCGAACCCGCTATCTCTCCCGCGGGGAACGCGGCCTGATCGCTTTCCTCGACGGCATTGCCGATTGCGCCCCGCTTGCAGCGGCGGCCTGACACCAAATTTTCGACCAGACAGGATTGGCATGGCCGACAAGAAGAACGACACCTCCCTTCCCGACCTCACTGTTCATGCGCCCAATTTGCGGGAAATGGGACAGAGCACCATCGCCTGGTTCCAACTCCATTATGTGCAGATCGCGATCGCGGTGGGTGCGGCGATCATCATCTATCTCGCGCTCGCGGCGCTGCGCGAACTGGGCAAGCGGCACAAGGGCGGCGTCGGCGACCCGCTGGGCTATGCCAATGTGCTGGGCCGGGCGGCGGCGCGCACCACCCATTATTTCATGATCCTGGTCGCCGCCAAGCTGGTGGTGGGCTATGCCGACGCGCCGCCTTCGCTGGCGAAGACGGTCACCTTCCTCTTCACCATCGCGGCCGTGTTGCAGGCCGCGCTCTGGGCGCGGGAGATCATCCTGGGCCTGATCGAGCGCAAGACGCTGGCGGAGGATGGCGGCGGCGAAACGCTGGCCAATGCGATGGGCCTGATCCGCATTCTGGTCAGCTTCGCGCTGTTCGCCATCGCCGCGATCGTGGTGCTGGACAATCTGGGCGTCAACGTGACCGGCCTGGTCGCGGGTCTGGGCATCGGCGGCATCGCCATCGGTCTGGCGGCGCAGGGCATCTTCTCCGACCTGTTCGCCGCGCTGTCCATCATCTTCGACAAGCCGTTCCGCCGGGGTGAGATCATCACCTATGACCAGACCACCGCGCGGGTGGAAAAGATCGGCCTGAAAAGCACGCGCCTGCGCGCGATGAGCGGCGAGAAGAAGGTGATCGGCAACTCGCAGCTGTTGCAAAAGGAAATTACCAGCCTCCAGACGCTGATCCAGCGCCGCGTAACCTATGCCATCGGCGTCATCTACCAGACGGACGAGGCGAAAGCGGAGGCTATTCCCGCCATGCTCCAGAAGATCGTCGAGGCGGAGGGGCTGATCTTCGTCAATGCCGGCATCGTCGCCTTCGGCGCCAGCAGCCTGGACTATCAGCTGAATTTCGACGTGCCCGACCCCGACCATCATGATTATTTCCAGATGCGCCACCGCATCGGCCTCGCCATCTGGAAGAGGTTCAACGCCGAAGGGATCGAGTTCGCCTACCCGACGCAAACCAGCTTCACCGCCGGCCCGGATGGCAAGGCGATCATGCCCTATCCGGACGTGAAGCCGGCAAGGCTTGTGGGGGAAAAATGAATGAGCCTTATAGCCCTCTCCCGTCTTCACGGGAGAGGGTTGGGTGAGGGTCTTTCTTGGTGTTCGGCCATAGCAGCGTGACTCAATATAGGGCGCTGCGGTTCGCGCGTGCGCCCTCGTCCTGCATCAGTTGATGCTTTTCCAAGAAGGCCCTCACCCAACCCTTTCTCGCGGAAAGCGGGAGAGGGCTTAGATCAGCCGATAGCCAGCCTTCGCCACCTGTCCTACCATCCTTCCAATGTAGGATAATGTCTGCTTCATCCTGCCCGATGGACCATATTCCCTTCTCCACTCTGCTCCCTTGTCGCCCTCCGGTCGCATCCCTGTCGCGCCCGTGGCGCGCGATCGTCGCCCCGATGGCGCACGGGTGTCGCATGGATGGCGCGCCGGTGGCGCATCGCAGGCGCCTTGCGAGCGCTTCGGCCCCCATCGACCCCTGCAACAGTGTGAACTTCGCTCGTCGCTTATGTGTCGCGTGGATGGCGCGGCCTTACCATCCCGCCGCAAGACCGACTCGCCTCGTCCCGCCCCACCTTGCCGGCGCCGCCCTGCCGCCCTAGCCGCTTGTCCCATGAAGCATGTCGCCCTCACCCTGACCGCCGCCGCGCTCGCCGCCGCTCTGCCCGCCACCGCCCATGCCGAAGGACTGGGCGCGGAGGCCAATTATGCCCGCGCGGACGGCCATTGGGGTACGGAACTGGGTGCGGGCTATGCGATGGGCATTGCAGGCTTCAGCCTGACGCCGGGCGCGGGCGTCTATATTCGCGATGGCGACACGAAACTCTATGGCCGGGTCGAAGCCGCCTACACCATCCCGCTGTCGATGACGATCGGCGCCGGCGTCCGCTTCAGCGGCGACAATACCCGCCCCTATGCGACGCTGGCCATGCCGCTCATCCCCAAGCTGCGGGCCAAGGCCAATGTCGGCCCCAAATATTATGCCGTCGGCCTGACGCTGGGTTACTGACCCGCGCCCCACAAGGTGCCGGGCTGCAACAACCCGTCCCGCAAGGGCAGGCCGCCGGCCCGGTCCTCCGCCAGCAACAGCGCGCCGTCCAGGTCGATCCAGTCCGCCCCCTGCGCCACCAGCGCGGCCGGCGCGATGCCCAGCGACGTCCCCAACATGCAGCCGACCATGATCCTGAACCCGCGCGCGCGCGCCTCGGTCGCCAGCGCCAGCGCCTCGGTCAGCCCCCCGGCCTTGTCCAGCTTGATATTGACCGCGTCGAAATCGCCCAGCCGGTCGAGGTCCGCGCGGGTATGGCAACTTTCGTCGGCGCACAGCGGCAAGGACGCCCGCACCCCGGCCAGCCTGTCTTCCTGCCCATGGATCACCGGCTGCTCGACCATCTCCACGCCCAGCGCGGCCAGTGCCGCCGCCTCCGCCGCGATGTCCATGCCATGCCAGCTTTCATTGGCATCGACGATCAACCGGGCATCGGGCGCGCCCGCGCGCACGGCGGCGATCCGCGCCCGGTCGCCCTCGCCGGTCAGCTTGCATTTCAGAAGCGCAAAGCCCCGCGCCGCCGCTGCCCGTGCATCGCCCTCCATCTTCGCCGGATCGCCCAGGCTGATGGTGAAGGCGGTGGGCAGCGCCGGCGGCGCAGCCAGCCCGGCCAGTTGCCATACCGGCACGCCCGCCCGCTTCGCTTCCAGATCCCACAGCGCGCAATCCAACGCATTGCGCGCCGCGCCGCGCGGCATATGCGTCAGCAGCGCGTCGCGCTCCAGCGGCCCGGCATAGCCTTGGAGCACCGCGACGCATCCCTCCGCACTCTCGCCCTCATAATAGATGGCCGTGCCTTCGCCGCGCCCTTCATGTACGCCGTCGCCCACGGTACAGACGATCACATCGACATGGGTCTTGGCCCCGCGACTGATGACGAAGGCACCCGCTACCGGCCAACGTTCGACGGTCGCGGAAATTATACGGGTCATCGGCGTTCCCTGCGTCAGTCATTGACCATGTGAAGCAGCGTCATATGCGTGAAACACAAGAGGCGCCATAGCCATGCCTTTGCAGAAGAAAGAGCTTTTCCCGTGACATCCCGTGACCTGACCGGCCTCCTGCCCCTGAGCGAGACGCTGCCCGACAGCAGCGCCCTGCCGCGCCGCCTGTCCGACATGGCCTGGCGCCTTGCTTTCGGCGCGATCGGCTGGCCCTGGTTGCTCGCCAGCCTGTCGGGCGGCCGGCCGGCGGACAAGCGGGCCTTGCTGGACGAACTGGGCCTGGCCCATGATGCCCTGCCCCATCTGGGCAGCTGGAAGGCGGATGTCGGATTCCTGCGCCATATCGTGCGGGAAATCGCCCGGCTGCGCCCCACTCATGTGGTGGAACTGGGCGCCGGTGCCTCCTCCCTGATCGCCGCGCGCGCGCTGCAAATCCATGGCGGCGGTCGGCTCCATAGTTTCGACCAGCATGGCGGCTTCGTCGACGCGACGCGCCAATGGCTGGCCGACCATGCGCTGGACGTCGATATCCGTCATGCGCCGCTGACCCATGAAAGCGCCGACTGGCCCGGCCGCTGGTATGCGCTGGACCAATTGCCCGAACGGATCGACCTTATCATCATCGACGGTCCGCCCTGGAGCGTGCATCCGCTGGTGCGCGGGGCGGCTGACAGCCTGTTCGCCCGCCTCTCCCCCAATGGCGTGGTGCTGCTGGACGATGCCGCACGTCCCGGCGAACGGCTGGTCGCGCGGCGTTGGCGCAAACGCTGGCCGCATATCGACTTCCGCCTGATGAAGGATGGGACCAAGGGCACGTTGGTCGGCCGTCGCCGCGACACCAGCCTGCCGGTCGCCAACGATAATGAGGCCGGTCGTACCTGGCGCCATATGGGCCGGGCCGCCGCCATCGCCGCCCTGATCGCCACCGGCTGGATCGCGCGCGGCGAACTGGGCGAATTTCCGCAGAGCGCGCAGGCAAGCAGCTTCCTGGACGAAGCCGCCGCCTCTCGCCGGGCCGGGCTGTTGCGGCAGGGCATGGCCTCGCAGATCGAAAGTGCCCACCTCAACGCCCAAGAGATCGAACGATCGACCGGTATCGTCCTGCCCGCCCTGCCGGCCGGATGGCGTGTCACCGATGTCCAACTCTTTCCCACGGCCGACAGCCCGGCCATCGCCATGTCGATGGTGACGCCGCAGGGGGAGGAACTCTCCTTCTTCGCCGACCGCGCCGAAACGCCGGCGGAAGCGACCCCGATGATGGACCAGCGGCAGGGCGATACCGTCGCCTATTGGGAAGCGGGCAGCATGGCCTATGCATTGACGGGTCAGGCCGATGCCCGCCGTGTCATGCAATTGGCAGGGGAAATTGCGCGGGATAGCTGAACCGGCTGGCAGGAGGTGGTATTCGGATGCAGCCGGCCAAGCTATTTTCCATGCCTGAAGCGATTTCGCGTCGGTCGGATATTTCCTATCCCGCGAAATCCCTTTAAGCGCCGCATCCATGGAGGATGCCCCGCAAACCATCGCCCGCGCCGACGCGCGACCTGCCCTTGGTAGCCTGACGATGCTGTGGCAGTTCGCCCGCCGCTATCCCGGCCGTATCGCCGGTGCGCTGCTGGCGTTGATCGTCTCCTCCGCCGCGACGCTGGGCATCCCCAGCGGCTTTCGCCTCGTCATCGATCGCGGGTTCATGGGCGGCGGCGACATCAGCCGCTGGTTCGAATATCTGCTCATGATCGTGGTCGTGCTGGCGGTGGCGACGGCGCTGCGCTTCTATTTCGTGTCCTGGCTGGGCGAACGGGTCATCGCCGATATCCGCAGCGCCACCCAGGCCAATCTGCTGCGACAGGCGCCGCGCTTCTTCGAGGAAAATCGCCCCTCGGAAATCGCGTCACGCATGACCGCCGATACCGCCATCGTCGAACAGGTTGTCGGCTCCACCGTCTCCGTCGCGCTGCGCAACCTTGTCACCGGCATAGGCGGACTGGTCTATCTCTTCGCCCTGGCGCCCAAGCTGGCTGCATTGCTGCTCCTCGGCATCCCGGTCATCCTGCTGGTACTGATCGGCCTTGGCCGCCGGGTGCGTGGCCTGTCCCGCGCCAGTCAGGATCGGCTGGCCGACATCGGCAGCGTCACCAGCGAAGTGCTGGGCGCGATGAAGATCGTCCAGGCATTCGGGCAGGAAAAGCGCGAAGCCGACCGCTTCGACGCCACGGTAGAGAGCGGCTTTGGCACAGCGCGCAAGCGCATCGCGTTGCGGGCGTTGATGACTGCCGTGGTGATCGGGCTGGTGTTCGGCTCGATCACCGCCGTGATGTGGCAGGGCGCGCTCGACGTCGCCGCTGGGCGCCTGTCGGGCGGGAGCATTGCAGCCTTCGTCTTGACCGGCGGCCTGGTTGCCGGCGCGTTCGGATCGCTTTCGGAAAGCTGGGGCGATTTGTTGCGCGGGGCCGGCGCGGCCAGTCGTCTGCATGAATTGATGACGGCCGAGCCGGACATCCTGCCGCCCGCTTATCCCGCCATCCTGCCCGCCGCCGATCACGGCGCGCGACTGAGTTTCGAGGATGTGCATTTCCATTATCCCACCCGGCCCGATCAAGCCGCGCTCCATGGCGTCTCCTTCGCCGTCGCACCAGGTGAGACGGTGGCGGTGGTCGGTCCGTCAGGTGCGGGCAAATCGACGCTGATCCAGCTGGCGCTGCGCTTCTATGATCCCTCCTCCGGCACCGTGCGGCTGAATGGGGTCGCCCTGCCCGACGCCGATCCCGCTGCATTGCGCGCGATGATGGCGATGGTGCCGCAGGATAGCGTGATTTTCGCGGCCTCGGCCCGCGACAATCTGCGCTATGGCCGTTGGGACGCCACGGACGAGCAGATTTGGGATGCCGCGCGCGCCGCCAATGCCGAGGCGTTCCTGCGCGCTTTACCCCAGGGGCTGGACAGCCAGATGGGGGAAGGCGGCGCACGCTTGTCGGGCGGCCAGCGCCAGCGTCTCTCGATCGCCCGCGCATTGCTGCGTGACGCCCCGATCCTGTTGCTGGATGAAGCCACATCCGCGCTCGACGCCGAATCGGAAAAGCTGGTGCAGGATGCACTCGGACGATTGATGCAGGGGCGCACGACCATCGTCATCGCCCACAGGCTGGCGACGGTCCGCGCCGCCGATCGCATTTTGGTGATGGATGAAGGCCGCATCGTCGAGCAGGGCGACCATGCAGCGCTGGTGGCCAAGGACGGTCTTTATGCCCGTCTCGCAAGCCTGCAATTTCAGGACATGGCATCAACCTGATACCGGCGCGCTAAGCCTTAGGAGCATCAGCTGATCGGCCTCAGTCGGACGATGCTCCGATCATTCGCTTGCGCTGATGGTCGGCGAGCCCTCGACTATTCTGGCGGACCCCAGGATGCCCTAGCGCGCAGCGGCGGTCAGGTTCAGGCCGACTATGTGATCGAGGATGGCGGGATGCAGTGGCCGCTCGAAGGCACAGCCTGATTCCGGACCACGGGTCCACAACACGCGCGCGCGACGGCCTTCGAAGCCCGGCAGCATGATCCACAGGTCGTTGCCGACGGTCAACTTCATGAAGCTTTGCAAGCGGAAACCGGTGACGGACACATCGGTGATCCGGCTGGTGAACCAGGTTTCACCCGGCCGCCGGATCTTGACGCCGATCTGGACATGACGACGCTCCGCCGCCCGACCCTTCCGATCATATTCTGTCTGTCGTTCCAGGCCCATATCGATACCGCTCTGTCCTCACGCCATTTTCGGCGATCTAGGTAATCAAAGGGTTAAATTGGGGGCGGTCCAGCCGCAACTCACCGCTTTTGGATCATATGACGCAAAAAAGGGGCCGCCCGAAGGCGACCCCTGAATATCTGCAATCTTCTATTGCCTATGTCCGGCCCGCCATCCCGAAAACCGGGAAGTCTTGCGCGGGAAAAGCGCTACCGGACGTCAGCGATCAGAAGCTGCCATATTGTTCGTTGCCGACGAAGCCCAGCTTCGTCACGCCCGCACGCTTGATCTCCGCCAGCACTTCGTCAACCGTCACATAACGGGTGGCGGCGTTCGGCTGGAACTGCAGTTCCGGCTCGACCGGCAGGCGCAGGGACTGCTGCAGATACTGACGCAGGGTCAGCAGGTCGATCGGCGAACCGTTCCAGGTGATGATACCAGCCGGATCGATCGCGACCTTGTTCTTGACCGGGTCGATCACGCTGTCCGTAGGCGGCGCGTTCTGCGGCAGGTCGATCTTCACCGCGTGGGTCTGGATCGGAATGGTGATGATGAACATGATGAGGAGAACGAGCATGACGTCGATCAACGGCGTCGTGTTCATTTCCATCATCGGCTCACCATCATCGGAGCCCATGCTCATAGCCATAGCGAAATCTCCTTAATCAGCCGGTCAGAGGCGGGTCGTCGACGTGCCGGGTTCCGGCTCGGAGATGAAGCCCACCTTCGGGAAACCAGCGCGCTGCATCGTATAGATGGTGCCGCCGATGCAACGATAGGGGGTATTGATGTCGCCGCGGATATGCACTTCGGGCAGATCCTCAGGCGTCATATTTTCAACGCCGCCTGCCTTCTTGATGTCTGCTTCCAGCTTGGCGACAGCACGATCCAGCAATTCGCTGGAGCTGACGGGCGCCAGGCCCCAGAACACCGCACACTTGCCATCAGAGGCCTGTGTGACCGAAAGCGACACATTTTCCGGCTTCGTCGTGGTCGGCTCGAAAGCCACCTTGGGAAGCTGGAGATCGACCGTCTGAACGACGACCGGGACAGCGATGAGAAAGATGATGAGCAACACCAGCATGACGTCGACGAGCGGCGTCGTGTTGATGTCGGACAAAGGCTTGTCGTCACCGCCGGAGCCAGCACTCATTGCCATTGATACTATCCTAACCTTTATGTCGATGGTGCCCCGTCAACCGAGGCCCACGTCCGGCGGGAAACCGGGCGGTCGCAGCCGCCACCCGGTTCCCGAACCGGAGTATTAAGGCAATCAGGCCTTGGTCGGTGCAGCAGCTGGCTTGGCAGCAGCGGCCGGAGCGGCAGCAACCGAAGGCTTCACGGCGCCGTCCGAAACCAGATAGGCGAGCAGGTCGACGGTGAAACCGTTCAGCTGTTCGGCGATCGACTTGTTACGACGCTGCAGGAAGTTGTAGGCGAGCACTGCGGGAACGGCCACGGCCAGACCCAGAGCGGTCATGATCAGAGCTTCACCGACCGGGCCGGCAACGGCGTCGATCGAGGCCTGACCGGCAGCGCCGATCTTGATCAGAGCGCGGTAGATACCGATAACGGTACCGAACAGACCGATGAACGGCGAGGTCGAACCGACGGTTGCGAGGAAGGCCAGGCCACCGTTCAGCGACGAGTTGATCGCGGCTTCCGAGCGAGCCAGCGAACCGTGCAGCCAGTCATGGGCTTCGACCGGATCCTTCAGCTTGCCATGCTCGTCCTGAGCCTTGATGCCGTCATCGACGATCTGCTTGTAGGCCGAGTTCTTTTCGAGCTTGGCCGACGCTTCCTTCAGCGAAGCGGCGCGCCAGAAGGTCGCACGGATCTTCTTGCCCTGGCTGATCACCTTCTGCTGTTCGATCAGCTTGGTGAACAGAATGTAGAAAGTACCGACCGACATGGCGCACAGGATGAGGAACACGGTCCAGGCGATGGTACCGCCCTGTTCCAGGGCTTCCATCAGGCCATAGGGGTTTTCCGGCTTGGGAGCCGCAGCTGCGAGATACATCAACATGTTCAAGACTTCCCTCTCAATGAGATCAAGCTAGGGCAAGGCGGCGCCACGCGCACGCCTTCCCGATCAGGATTATTCCGGCAGACGCCAGGTGATACGCCCGTTGTAGGTGTCGGGCATGTCCGCACCATCAGAACCCTTGGCCGGCTTAAAGCGCGCACGCTTCGGCAGCAGACGGCAGGTTGCTTCGTCGAGGTCGGCATGGCCGGTCGACTGCGTGATGGTGCAGTTGGTCACGCGACCATCTGCGCCGATTTCCAGACGGAAACCGGCCGTACCCGAACGTTCTTCGCGCTGCGCGCGGCTCGGATAGTCGGCATCGCTGAGCCAGCTGCCCGGCGAGCTACGCGGCGAAGCGCGCGAAGCAGCCTGAGGCGGTGGCGGCGGTGCGGCCGGGGGTGGCGGCGGTGCGGCGACCGGGACCGGATTGAACACCGGAGGGGGCGTCCGAACGGTCTGAATCGGTGGCGCAGGCGCCGGGGTCTGCACAATCGGCGGAGGCGCGACGACCGGCGGCGGCTCGACCGGCTGGTCTGGCGGCGGCGGTGGCGGCTCCTCGTCCGGTGGTGGCGGTTCCTCCTTCACGTCGATCACGTTCAGCTGTTCTGCCGCCTTTTTGACATATTTCATGCCAAGACCGGTGACGAAGGCATAGCCAAGAACAGCGTGAATCAGGGCGACGATGACGATCGAGACAGTCCGACTCGATCCTTGCGAGTGGTCAGCATAGGCCATTCGGCAACGACACTCCTTAACTCATCTTACCAGTGGTTTATACAAAATCAGCCAAAAACGACCCAAGCCGACCGGGCTATCCCAATCGCCTTTGGCCCCTGTCCGTTCATTTGCTACCGCGCAAACTCCTATCGCGGCGCATCGTGGCACGCAAACGCTTTATCGTTTTGTTCATTTGCGGTTACCATTTCATATCGGAATGACTTGCCTGTGACATCCTTGCCACGGGCTAAAAACACAGGACGAAGATGACGAAGAAATCCGCTACCCGCTCGGCCCGATTTGGGTTGGCCTGCCTCATTTCCGCCGCATCTTCCGCGGTTTTCCCGGCCTTTGCGCAAAATCCACAGATGGTAACGCAACCATCGGGAGGACAGGCCGGCCTGTCCTATGCCGACATCGTGGACCTGGCTGACAAGGCGCCGCTGGTGGCCAATGTGCGGATTCGCAACATCATCGCCATAAAGCCCGATCAGGCCGGAAATGTCCCGGCAGGGCATAAAAGGCTGTTTGTAGAGGCCGATGTAACGGGGCTGATTCGCGGTGAAGCGGGAATCAGTCCCCTTGTAACCTATCTTTACGATGCCAAGACCGACGCTCGAGGGAAGATCCCCAAGCTCAAAAAGGCGCAGGTGATCCTGTTTGCCCGGCCCGGCAGTCGCCCCGGGGAGATTCAATTGACCGCCCCGGACGCACAAATCGCGGCCACCCCGGCCGCTGTTGAGCGGGTGAAGGGCATCCTGTCCGCCCTGGTCGCGCCCAACGCGCCGCCACGCATCGTCGGACTGGGCGATGCCTTCCATGTTGCTGGCACGATCGCTGGCGAGGGCGAGACGCAGATATTCCTGCGCACCGAAAATGGCGATCCCGTTTCACTCTCTGTTCTCCGTCGCCCCGGACAAGCCCCCCACTGGGCGGTCGCTCTGGGCGAAATCATGGACGAGGCCGCCCGCCCGCCCGAGCCAGGCAGCCTGCTCTGGTATCGAATGGCATGCAGCCTGCCCGCGACCCTGCCCGCCCGTTCGGTTCGCACCCTGTCCGCGCAGGACGCCGAGGCCGCTCGTGCCGACTATGGCGTCGTGATCGCCGCGCTTGGGTCGTGCGGGCGCACGCGCGTGCCGGGCTGATTCGGGCGCGGGCGCCGCGCGTGCCCGCTTTTCCTTGGACAGATACGCTGGGGCGGCTATCAGCGCGGCGTTCATCAGCCGGAAGGAAGACACACCGCCATGACCAATCTGCACCGCCATGCCCCGCTGCGCGTCGCGCTTGTCGGCCTCGGCACGGTGGGCGGCGGGGTGATTCGGCTGCTCGAGACCAATGGCGACCTGATCGCCCGCCGCGCCGGCTGTCCTATCCAGATCGTCGCTATTTCGGCGCGCGACAGGAACAAGGATCGCGGCGTCGACCTGTCGCCCTATGAATGGGTGGACGATATGACGACGCTCGCCACGCGCGACGATGTCGATGTCGTGGTGGAACTGATCGGCGGCGCGGACGGCCCGGCGCTCACGCTGGCGCGCCAGTGCCTAACGCTGGGCAAGCCTTTCGTCACCGCCAACAAGGCGATGCTGGCCCATCATGGCCTCGACCTTGCGCGGCTCGCCGAGCAGGGCGGCATCGCACTGAAATATGAAGCGGCGGTCGCAGGCGGCATCCCGGTCATCAAGGGCATGCGCGAAGGCGCCGCCGCCAACGAGATCAGCCGCGTCTACGGCATCCTGAACGGCACCTGCAATTACATCCTGACCACGATGGAAAAGGAAGGCCGGGGGTTCGACGAGGTTCTGAAGGAAGCGCAGGAATTGGGCTATGCTGAAGCCGACCCCAGCTTCGACATTGACGGTGTCGATGCCGCGCACAAGCTGACCATCCTCGCCAGCCTGGCCTTTGGCACCGAACTGGATTTCGATGCGGTCGCCACCACCGGCATCCGCCACGTCATCGCCGCCGATATCGCCGAAGCCGCAGCGCTCGGTTTCCGTATCCGACTGGTCGGCATGGCACAAAACAGCGCCGACGGCCTGTTCCAGCGGGTCCATCCGATGCTGGTGCCGCTCGACCACCCCCTCGCCCATGTCGACGGGTCGCTGAACGCCGTAGTGGCGGAGGGTAATTTCGTCGGGCGCCTCTTCTTCCAGGGGCGCGGCGCCGGGGACGGCCCGACCGCATCGGCCGTTGTCGCCGACCTGATCGACGTGGCGCGTGACGAATATGGCGACGCCTTCGCCATGCCGGTCGCGGCGCTGACCCCGCAGAATACTGCCGACGCCGGCAAGCGGATCGGCCGCGCCTATCTGCGCTTCAAGGTGCAGGATCGCCCCGGTGTGCTGGCGGAAATCGCCGCCGCCACCCGCGACGCTGGCGTGTCGATCGAAAGCATGATCCAGCGCGGCGCAAATCAGGCCGACGGCGTGCTCGTCGCGATCGTCACCCATGCCGGCGAAGAACGCTGCGTACGCGAAACGCTGGAGCGGCTAGCCGGATCGGACAGCTTGCTCGACACCCCGATGGTGATGCACATTCTCGACTGAACGCGCGCCTAATGCTGCCCGGTGCCGTTGAAGCGATCGGGCAGCGGTGGCGGCGGCGCAAGATCGGCGTCGGGATCTACGATCGCCGTCACAGCCTTAATCGCTCCATCCAGCATCTTTGCGGCATTCCAGCCGCCGACGCATCCGGCCGCCTGTCCGCCAACGACACCGCAGGAACCCTGTTTTGCCGGGGTGGCGGATGCGCGCGGCGCGTCTCCGCGTAAAATCCCGCTACTGTCGGCTTCACGGGGCAATGGCAGGCGCTCCTTCGCATTACGTTCCGCCCGATTGCCGCACACGACAATCGCGCCACCGCTGCGGTCGCACGAGCGGATCACCTGGGTCTTGGCCCGATAGGTCGCCATCAACGCGTCTTCATCCGCCTCTTGGGCCGCCAATGGCGACGCCGCCGCCAGGGCGAAGAGAAGAAGAAAGCGCTTCATCACGCGCAGAAAAGCAACCAATCATGGCGGCATCATGGCTGCCTGCCCATTGCCCGGAGGATCATGGGCCTCGTCCCTTCCTCGCTCGACAAGCGGGGGGCGAACTCCTATCGCCTCGATCCACAAGACAAGGCAGAGGAAGTTTATGGTGCAGGGAAGCTCGACACTCGATCGTGTCCTGGTGCTCGAAATGGTCCGTGTGACCGAAGCGGCCGCCATCGCCGCGTCCAGGCTGATCGGCCGGGGCGACGAAAAAGCCGCCGACGCCGCAGCGGTGGAGGCGATGCGCCTCGCCTTCAACGATCTCTACATGGACGGGACGGTCGTCATCGGCGAAGGCGAACGTGACGAGGCGCCGATGCTCTATATCGGCGAAAAGGTCGGCAGCGCGATCGGCACCGGGCCGAAGATCGACATCGCGCTCGATCCGCTGGAAGGCACGACGATCACGGCTAAGGCCGGACCGAACGCGCTGGCCGTGCTGGCCATTTCCGAAGAAGGCGGCCTGCTCAACGCACCTGACGTCTATATGGAAAAGCTGGCGATCGGCCCCGGCTATCCGGACGGCACGATCGACCTGAAGAAATCGGTGCGCGAAAATGTCGAGTCTGTCGCAAAGGCCAAGGGCGTCGATGCGCACGAAATCATCGTCTGCGTGCTCGACCGCCCCAGACATGAGCGGCTGATCAGCGAATTGCGGGCGATCGGCTGCGGGATCATGTTGATTCCGGACGGCGACGTCGCCGGGGTGATCGCGACGACCGACCCGGAAACCACGATCGACATTTATATGGGGTCGGGCGGCGCGCCGGAGGGTGTGCTGGCCTGCGCCGCGCTGCGCTGCGTCGGCGGTCAGTTCAAGGGCAAGCTGCTGTTCCGTAATGAGGATGAGAAAGCGCGCGCCCGCAAATGGGGCATTACCGATCTCGACAAGATTTATGACCTCCATGAACTGGCGAAGGGCGACTGCATCTTTGCGGCGACCGGCGTGACCGACGGATCTTTACTCGATGGGGTGAAGCGCCTGCCGGGTGGCAAGCTGACCACCGAAAGCGTGGTCATGCGCGCCAGCACGGGTACGGTGCGCTGGGTGAAAGGCGAGCATCGCTTCGACCACAAGAATCAGAGCTGAAAAGGATAAAGGGAGCCGCCCGGCTCCCTCAACCGCGTGCTAACGGCCGGCGCGGTGATTGAGGTCGTGCCCCAGCGCCAATATGCCGACGCCGATCAGCGTATAGACGCTTTCCTGCATCCCATGGTCCATGGTCAGCGCACCTGCCATGACGCCAAGGCCCAGCGATCCGATCGCGGCCGGCATCATATAACCATGGACCAGCGCGCCATGGCCGAGCGCGACCGCGCCCAGCAGGATCGCCAGTACCAGGCCGGCTTCGTGGAAGAGCGGGCTTTCGAAGATACCGCCCGCCGATGCGAGCAGACCCAGGATCACCGCCGTGGCGAAACAATGGGCGACACACAGACCCGACAACGCGATCGCGATACGATCGACGCGACCGCTCATCAGGGCATGGCGCAAAATCAACTTCATGGTCGCCGCTACATAGGCCAACCCATAATAAGTTACAACATAACATCGTGATTTTTCCGCCGTAAGACGCGGCAGATCGAGCCGAAAGATCAGGCGGCGAGGCGCAGGCAGTTACGGCCGCTATGCTTCGCGCGATAAAGCGCTTTGTCCGCCGCTTCCAACATGGCGGACCGATCGGACGCCCCGTCCAGTTCGACCAAGCCGGCACTGAACGTGATCGTGATAGCGACAGATGCTTCGACCAGAATCGGATCGACCATCAGGGCACGCAGCCGCTCGCACATGATGCTCGATCGGTCGATGTCGCTATTCGCCAGCAGAATGGCGAATTCCTCGCCCCCCAGCCGTCCGATACTATCGCCGGTGCGCAACCCCAAGCGCAGGCGTTCGACAAAGGCGCTGAGCACCCGGTCACCTGCGCCATGGCCGAAGCGATCGTTGACCGACTTGAAATGGTCAATGTCGATCAGAAGCAGTGAAGAGCGGGCGCCCATCGCAGCGCGCGCGATCTCACGGTCCAGCTTTTCAAGGAAGGCGCGGCGACTGTCCGCACCGGTCAGCGAATCGCGTGCTGCCACCTGTTGAAGGGCGTGTTGGCGCGCCTTGTGCCGCGACATGTCGCGAATCATACTGACGACGCCGCTGGGCAGTCCGCGCTCGTCGATCATCGCGCGGCTTACCATTTCGCACCATTCCAGCCCGTCGGCCATGACCAGCGGCCGGAACTCGACCTTATGGACCGAGCCGGGCTGCGCCAGCGCCCGCCGATAAGCGGCGATCACGACATCGCGATCCTGTGGATCGACCAGATTGGCGGCCTCCTGCCCGACCAGCAGGTCCGGCGCACAACCGATCTGCTCGGTCGCCGACGGCGATGCATATTGGATCACGCCGTCCACGCCGATGTTGAGCACGACGTCGCCGCTATATTCGGCCATCGCCCGATAGCGCGCCTCGCTTTGCTGCAACATCTGGAACAAGCGCTTGCGGGCCGCCAGTTCGACCGCGACGGGCATGCACAGCAGAAAGCTGAGCGCGAGATAGAATTGGAAGAACTGGATGCGCTCGCCGGTCCCATCGGCAACCCAGGCCAGTGGGCCGATGTCCGCCATCGTAGCCTGCCCGCCGATCGCGGCCAGCAGGATGATGGCGAGAGCCGACCCCATATGACCGACGCGAAAGGCGATCAGCACCAGCGGCAGTAGCGGCGCGAAGAGCAGCGGATAGCGCGCCCAGTGGAAGACATGGAAGGTCGTCAACGCAAACAGGGCAAGCAACAGCACCGCCTCCACGCGCATCTGCGTCGATGCCTCATCCAGCCAACGGCGAAACTCGCCCTGGAAAGCCATGATAAGGATCGGTGCGCAGATCAGTCCGCCCAGCACATGGCCTGTGTACCATTGGACAAAGGCATGAGCGAAGGACACCAGCGTCAGGGTCGACGCGACCCAGGCAGCGCCAAGCCCGGCAAGGATATTGGCGGCGCCACATAGCGCGATGACGAAGACGACCAGCGGACGTATCGCTCCTGTGACCAGCCTGTCGGCCACGAACCAGCGACAGATGACGACCACGATCAGCGATTCGAGGATGTTGATCCCCGCCATCGGCAACGCCGCGATCGCCCCCATGCCGACCCATGCTGTCGCCGCCGCACTGGCGATGCCGCAGGCGATGATGGTGCGCGGCCAATGCGCTGTCCGCGATGTCAGCAATTCCGCCATCAGGAAGGCGTTGGCTGCCCAGATGAAGGCCAGTCCTCCTTCGAAGCGGGACATGGACAGGGCCAGCGAGGCCACCGCAAAATAGACGCAGCCGGTCGAGATCGGCGCAATCCAGGATCGGGGGTGGCGGAGGGCGGTACGCGGCATGTCGCGGGCGGTGCTACCCCTTCATTCTTAATATTTATTATCAGGCGCCGACACGTCGTGACGATAGCGTTACGGCTTCGCCAGCACGCTATGCCAACCCGCCAGCCGCGCAGCCCGGACATCCGCCTTCATGGCCGGCACGAATCGCGTCGATGCCGAAGCCATATGGGTCGCTGCCTCCAGCGACGGGAACAGGCCACACCCCAGTCCCGCCAGCATCGCCGCACCCCGTGCCGTCGTTTCGACATCGGCCGGCCGTTCGACGGGCAGGTCCAGCATGTCCGCCATATCCTGCGCAATCCAGTCGTTGGCGCTCATCCCGCCGTCGATACGCAGCATGCGCCAAGGCGCGCCGTCGGCTGCGAAAGCCGCGGCCAGATCATGCACCTGATGCGCCATCGATTCGAGCGCGGCGCGGATGATATGCGCGCGGCCGGTGCCATGGGTGAGGCCGCTGATGATACCGGTCGCTTCCGGCCGCCAATAAGGGGCGCCAAGGCCAGCCAAGGCGGGGAGCAGAACCACGCCGCCATTGTCGGGCACGGACCGGGCGATCGCGTCGGTATCCGCGGCCGCCGCGATCAGGCCGAGACTGTCGCGCAACCATTGGATCAGGCTGCCGGCAACGAAGATGGACCCTTCCAGCGCATAATGGCGGCGGCCATCAATCTGGCAAAGGACCGTGCCGAGCAGACGATGGGCGGAGATGGGGAGCCGATCGCCCAGCGACGCCAGCACGAACGCACCGGTGCCCAGCGTCGCCTTAACCGCGCCCGGTGCCAGGCAGCCCTGCCCGATGGCTGCCGCCTGCTGATCGCCGGCCAGACCGCAGATTGGGATCGGTTCGCCCAGCAGGTCGGGCAGGGTCGCGCCGAAATCGCCGGCATTGTCGACGATGGCCGGCAGAGCGCTTTCCGGTACGCCAAACAGGTCGCACAGTTCCGCGTCCCAGCCCGCCCCGTCCAACGCCATCAACTGGGTGCGGCTGGCATTGCTGGCGTCGCTGATGTGCAGCCCGCCAGTCAGCTTCCAGACCAGCCAGCTTTCGATCGTGCCGAAGGCGAGCCGGTCGCCGGCCGCCGCCACCTGCGGCCAATGGTCGAGCATCCAGCGCATCTTGGTCGCGGAGAAATAGGGATCCAGGATCAGGCCGGTGCGCCGCTGGACCAGCGCTTCTTGGCCGCCCTGCCGCAGGATCGCGCACTGATCGGCGGTGCGCCGATCCTGCCATACGATCGCCCGGCCCAGCGGATCGCCACTTTGCCGGTCCCAGGCGACGACCGTCTCCCGCTGGTTGGTGATGCCGATCGCGGCGATCCGGTCGGCGCCGCCCGCCCGCGCCACCATCTGCCGGGCGCAATCCAGCGTGTGCGTCCAGATTTCCGTCGCATCATGTTCCACCCATCCGGGCTGTGGATAAAATTGGGTGAGGTCCGCCTGCGCCGTCGCCACGCGCGTACCATCAGGCGCGAACAGCATCGCTCTGGTCGATGTCGTCCCCGCATCCAGCACCAGCAGGTGACCCTCGCTCATGCCCTCTCCTCCAACCATCGCTCCAGTCGCTCCACCTGCTCTCGGTTCAGCCGCAGGCCGATCTTGCTGCGCCGCCAGAGTATGTCTTCGCTGGTCTGCGCCCATTCGCGGGTCATCATGTGGCGGACCTCCGCTTCGCTCAGTCCATGGCCGAAATCCAGACCCAACCCGCTCGGATCGGTGGCATCGCCCAGCCAGACCCGTGCCTGCGTACCATAAGCGCGAGCGATCCGGTCGAGCGTGGCCGGCGTCAGAAAGGCATAGTCGCGGGCCAGTCCGGCAGTGAGTTCGGCAAGGCCGGTCATCGGAAAATCGCCGCCGGGCAGGGGCGCGTCAGCAGTCCAATCCCCCCCTTGCAGAGCGGGCAGATAGGGTTTCAGCTGCTCCACTGCCTCGGCCGCCAGATGACGATAGGTGGTGATCTTGCCCCCGAAGACGCTGAGCAGTGGCGCATCACCCGGTGCGCCATCAATGTCCAGTCGATAGCCGCGCGTCGCCGCCTCCGGCCGGCCCGAACCGTCGTCGACCAGCGGACGCACCCCGGCATAGGACCAGAGGACATCCGCCGGCGCGATCGGGCGCGCGAAGTAGCGATTGGCCGCCGCGCACAGATAAGCGATCTCCTCATCACTTGGGACGACATGGTCCAGCCCACCCTGATGATCCCGGTCGGTCGTGCCGATCAGGGTGAAGTCGCGCTCATAGGGAATGGCAAAGAAGATCCGGCCGTCGGGCAGCTGGAAGAAATAGGCATGGTCGTGATCGAACAGGCGCGGCACGACGATATGCGATCCCCGGACCAGACGCATATGGCGATCGGTCGGCCGATGCGCGCGGTCCAGCAGGTCGAGTACGGCAGGGCCGGTGGCGTTGAAGACCGCACGGGCATGGAAGGCCTGCTCAAAGCCCTGCGTCGTTCGGGTCTGGATATGCCAGTTGCCCTCGACCCGTTCCAGCCGGACGACGGCGGTGCGAGTGCGAACGTCTGCCCCCAGATCGGCGGCATCGCGCGCATTGAGCAGGACCAGCCGGGCGTCATCGACCCAGCCGTCCGAATAGCAATAGGCCGGTCCGAAACCGGGCTTCAGTGCCTTACCCGCAGCATGGCGGCGCAGGTCGATCGCCTCGGTCGCGGGCAAAGCGCGACGACCGCCGATATGGTCGTAAAGGAAGAGGCCCAGCCGCAGCATCCAGCGCGGGCGCAGGCCCTTGGTCCAAGGCAGGACGAAGCGCATCGGATGGATGATGTGCGGGGCGATCGCCCACAGCCGTTCCCGCTCGATCAGCGATTCGCGCACCAGAGCGAAGGCATGATGTTCCAGATAGCGCAGGCCGCCATGGATCAGCTTGGTCGAGGCAGAGGATGTGCCGCTGGCAAGGTCGCCCTTCTCCAGCAGCAGCACGCGCGCGCCGCGCCCGGCGGCGTCGCGGGCGATGCCGCAACCATTCACGCCGCCGCCAATGACGGCCAGATCGTAGATATCCGCTGCTTGCGTTTCGCTCACGCCTCATGATGTAGGCGGCGATGCCGGATGAGGGAACCGGCAAATACAAAAGCCGGCGACGACATGCCATGGCATGCCGCCGCCGGGCCTTCGTCAGTCCCCGGACGAAGAAAGTCAGGCCAGGCTGTCGATCACCAGCCCGCTATTGCCGCTATCGGCGCTGTTCGCCGCGCTGCCGTACAACGACTGAGACAGGCTGCTGCGCAGATTTTCGAGGAAGGCGATGATCGAATCCAGCTGATCCGTCGCACTGGTCGCGTCGGTGCTGCTGGTCGTGCTGCTGTCATCGCTATCCTCGCTCGATGCCGATGGCGGCGGACCGGGCGGCGGGCCCCGCATGGCGCCGGGGCCACCGACCCCGCCCATGCCCTCGATGCTGAAGCTCTGATCTTCGCCACTGGCGTCGGCCGTAACGGTCGATCCGCCTGGTCCCTGCGCGAAGAAGCTTTGCAACGCAGCGGCCTGATCCTCGGTCAACGTCCCCGCCGACACCTGATCGTCGATCAACGAATCGATCCGGTCCTTCATCCCAGACGGGTCGAGCCGTGCGCTGCTATCGCTGGCGGAGGAAGAGAGGGCGCTGCCGATCGAATCCAGCGCGGTTTCCAGCGCGTCGCCATCGACTTGCGACAGCGACCCCGCCTCTACGGCGGCGCCGATCTTGCGGTCCATCATCGCGCGGGGCGATGGCGGCATGTTCATGGTATAGCTATTGATACTGGTCATGATTGAAGTCCCCACTTCATTTCAGTGAGGGCCATCATGCCGAAGAGATCTAAAAAAACCTTGTATTTCAATGACGTAATTTATTGAAATATAAGCGCTACAGTCTTCAACCGACGGTTAACGCGGCTCGGGCAATCAGGCTTTTTCCAACGTGCATTGCAGCGGATGCTGATTCTGCCGGGCGAAATCCATCACCTGATTGACCTTCGTTTCGGCCACTTCATAGCTGAATACGCCGCATATGCCGACGCCACGCTGATGGACGTGCAGCATCACCCGCGTCGCTTCCTCCATATCCATGCGGAAGAAGCTTTGCAGCACATGGACGACGAACTCCATCGGAGTATAGTCGTCGTTGAGCATCAGCACCTTGTAGAGCGAAGGCTTCTTGGTGCGGGTTCGCGTGCGGGTGGCGATACCGACGTTGGGGCCGCCGGGGCCTTCGCCCTGATCGTCCGGATCCTGGCCGGCCATGGTGACGGGGCCTGCATGGGATGGGGTAAAGCTGTTCATGATGCCCAAGGATATGGCGATTTCCCGCTCCATGGCAAGGGGCGGGATGTTCGATCCGACGGCTGGCGGCAATAATTCAACGTTAACGCGAAAGGGGCGCCGCCCTCCATCCGGAAAGCGACGCCCCTTTCAGGCTATGCTTGGAAAAGCGTGGCCGATCAGGCGGCCAGCGCCTTCACCTTGTCCGTCACCAGCGTCACGCGGGCGGTCAGCGGCTGGGCGACTTCGCCGGCCAGCTTCATCATCGCTTCGCTGTTCTTGGCGGCTTCCTTGGTGAACTCGTCGAAGCTGCTCGACAGGAGCTGGCTCTGGAGCTGGAAGAATTCGGTCGGCGTCTTGACGGTCGAGAAGCTCTTGAACGAGGCGGTCGCCTTTTCGAAGTTCTTCTTGCTGTAGTCGACGGCTTCCTGGCCGAGCGTTTCGATGCCCTTGGCCGCGATCTTGCCCGATTCGACCAGCGCTTCGACATTGCCCTTGGCGATGTCGCTCAGCTCTTCGATGGCCTTGGTCGACTTTTCGACATGGCCCTTCGCCTTTTCGTTGAAGTCGGCATAGGCGGTTTCGAACTTGGCCTTGGTATCTTCGGCGAACTTCTTTCCGGTTTCAATGACGTCGGTCATGCTTTTTGTTCCTTCTGCGGGCAGCGGCTGGGTCGCGATGGGTTCGGCCTTTTCGATCAGGCTCTCTGTAGTTTCGAGTATCGACGAAGGGGTCGGCGTGGGCGCCGGCGTAGGGGTGGGCGTCGGCGCGGGAGTTGGCGTCGGCTCCTTCTGCGGATTGGTGTCGATCGGTTTCACCGCGGCTGAGATCGCAGCCGGCTTTCTGAGCGCGGGCGCGGGTTTCTTGACCGGCGCGCTGCCGATAGCTGATTCAGCCGCCTTGAGCGCCTCGGTCGCCGACAGCGTCGTCGAGCCGGTCTTGCCACGCGGACTGACCTTTGGGGCCTTTGGTGAAACAGCCATGACCATCCTCCGTTTGTTGCACTGCACAATAAGCCTTTTGCACTGCGTCTGCAACTATTATTGTGCAGTGCAACAAAATTGACATCGACGATCCGACCGCCTTTCTACACGGCCGGCCGAAAGGCCCGGAAATACGGGCTTCCGCGTCCTTTTATCGAGCCTTTACGTAGCGGCCCGGCGCATCCTCGATCGCCTTCAAACGACCCTTCCCCGGCTGCCGCGCGCCCTTCGTGGGCACCTGACGCGAATCACGGTCGCCGATCCAGGCACGCCAATCCGGCCACCAACTGCCCTTCGTCTCGATCGCCACTGCAAGAAAATCGTCCAGCGTCGCCTGCGGTTCTGTGGAAGCCCAATATTGATATTTATTCGCCGCCGGCGGGTTGACCACCCCGGCGATATGGCCCGACCCCGCCAGCAGGAAGCGCATTGGCCCGGACAGATTTTCGGTCAGTTTCCAAACGCTTTCCAGCGGCGCGATATGATCCTCCCGCCCGGCCTGCACGTAGGCGGGGGTCATCACCTTGGTCAGGTCGATCGGCGTGCCGTCCACGCTGATAGCGCCGGGTACGACCAGCAGATTGTCACGATAGAGCTGGGTCAGATAATCCCTGTGCCAGCGGGCCGGCAGATTGGTCGTGTCGCCATTCCAGTAGAGCAGGTCGAAGGGCGGATAATCCATGCCGAGTAGATAATTATTGACGACATAATTCCAGATCAGGTCGCGCCCGCGCAGCAGGTTGAAGGTCGCAGCCATGTAGCGCCCGTCGAGAAACCCCTTGGACGAAAGCTGTTCGACCATCTTCATCTGATCGTCATCGACGAACAGGGTCAGGTCGCCGGCCTGGGCGAAATCCACCTGTGCGGTGAAGAAGGTGGCGCTGGCGACCTTATCCCCCTGCCCCCGCGCCGCCAGCAGCGCCAGCGTCGCGGCCAGCGTGGTGCCGGCCACGCAATAACCGATCGTGTGGACGCTCTCCACCTTCAGCAGGTCGCGCACCGTGTCGATCGCGTCGATCTGACCGCGCAGGATATAATCGTCCCAGACCAGATCCTTCATCGAGGCGTCGGCGGATTTCCACGACACCAGAAACACGCTGATCCCCTGATCCACCGCCCATTTGACGAAGCTTTTTTCCGGCGACAGGTCGAGAATATAGAAACGGTTGATCCAGGGCGGGAAGATGATGAGCGGCGTTTCCAGCACCGTTTCCGTCGACGGCGCATAATGAATCAGCTGATAGAGCGGGGTTTCGTGAATGACCTTGCCCGGCGTCGCGGCGATATTGCGGCCCAGCTCGAACTGGGTGCCGTCGGTATGGGTCAGCTGCCCTTTCTCCAGGTCGGCGAGCATATGCTTCAAGCCCTTGACCAGATTTTCGCCGCCGCTTTCGATCGTCTTTTTCATGACGATCGGGTTGGTGAGCGGGAAATTCGACGGGGACAGGGCGTCCAGCATGCCGGTGGTCGTGAAACGCAGCTTCTGCTTCACCTTGGGATCGACGCCATCGACCGCGTCGGTCAGGCGCGTCAGATAATCCGACACGAGCAGATAGCTTTGGCGGATGAGGTCGTAAAAGGGATGCTCCGTCCAGGCGGGATCGGCGAAGCGACGGTCGCGCGCCGCCGCCGGGCTGCCGGCCGGGGCGGGATCGGGCTGATCGCGCAGCAGGCCGCCCGAATCCAGGAAACGCTGCCACAAAGCCAGTCCTTCGTCGGCGAAACTGGTCTGGATGCGCGACACGGTTTCGGGATCGAAGGGCAACACGCGGCCCGTCGCGCCCGCCGCCTGTTCCAGCATCAATTGCTGGGCGCGGCCGATGACCTGCGTCCATTGCTGCATCTGTTCCAGGGTCGGCAGATGGGGTTCCATGACATCGGTTCTATCCATGGCCACCTTGCTCCTCCTGGCATCATCATGCTGCGCCGCTTTCACTGGCGTGTCGCTATCGGCCGGGTTATAGCCAGATTGTGACACGTCAACGGCGTGCCGCGCACTATTCCCTACAGAGAGCTTTCAGGAAAGCCCCTATAATGTCCGAAGAATTTTACCGCATGAAGCGTCTGCCGCCCTATGTCATCGCCGAAGTGAACGGCATGCGGGCCGCCGCGCGAGCCGCGGGAGAGGACATTATCGACCTGGGCATGGGCAATCCCGACCTGCCGCCGCCCGACCATGTCATCGCGAAACTGATCGAAGTGGCGCAGAAGCCGAGCGCCCATGGCTATTCGCAGTCGCGCGGCATTCCGGGCCTCCGCAAGGCGCAGGCCAATTATTATGCGCGTCGTTTCGGCGTGGAGGTCGACCCCGACAGGGAAGTCGTCGTCACCATGGGGTCGAAGGAAGGGCTGGCCAGCCTGGCCACCGCGATCACCGAACCGGGCGACGTCGTGCTGGCGCCCAATCCCAGCTATCCGATCCATACGTTCGGCTTCATCATCGCGGGCGCGACCATTCGGTCGGTGCCCACGACGCCGGACGAAAATTATTTCCGCTCGCTCGACCGCGCCATGGCCTTCACCGTGCCGCGCCCGTCGATCCTGGTGGTCAACTATCCGTCCAATCCGACGGCCGAGACGGTGGACCTGGCCTTTTACGAGCGCCTCGTGGCCTGGGCGAAGGAGAATAAGGTCTGGATCCTGAGCGATCTGGCCTATTCCGAACTTTATTATGACGGCAATCCGACGCCTTCCATCCTTCAGGTGCCGGGCGCCAAGGATGTGGCGATCGAATTCACCTCCTTGTCCAAGACATACAGCATGGCTGGCTGGCGCATGGGCTTTGCCGTTGGCAATCAGAAGCTGATCGCGGCGATGACGCGGGTGAAGAGCTATCTGGACTATGGCGCCTTCACGCCGATCCAGGCGGCGGCCTGCGCGGCGCTCAACGGGCCGCAGGATATCGTCGAGAAGAACCGCGAACTCTATCACAAGCGCCGCGACGTGCTGGTGGAGAGTTTCGGACGCGCCGGATGGGACATTCCGCCGGCCCGCGCCTCCATGTTTTGCTGGGCGCCGCTGCCGCCTGCGCTGAAGGACATGGGATCGCTGGAATTCTCCAAGCAGCTGCTGACCCATGCCAAGGTCGCAGTCGCACCGGGCGTTGGCTATGGCGAGGATGGCGAAGGCTTCGTGCGCATCGCCATGGTCGAGAATGAGCAGCGGTTGCGGCAGGCGGCCCGCAACATCAAACAATATCTGAAATCCATGGGCGTCAACACGCCGGCCAAGGGCGCAGCCTGAAGGATGCGGCGCTCCGGTTCGTGCCGGAGCGTCTCGACCCCCGGAAAAGTGGCGTTTTGCGACGCATTTATACCGGACGCCGCCCCTTGCCCCGCGTCCCGCGATGAAGGATAGATTCGCGGGATGAGAGGTGCCCTTTGATGATCCCCCTGCCCCAGGTCAGCCAGGTCGCGCAGACCATTCAGCTGGCGCTGGCCCCGGTCTTCCTGCTGGCGGGCATCGGGGCGTTCCTGAACGTCTGCGTCAGCCGGCTGTCGCGGATCATCGACCGGGCGCGCGACGTGGAAAAGCTGGTGCTGTCCACCCGTGGCAAAGAGCATGACCGGATGGTCAGCGAAATCCGCGTGCTCGATCGCCGGATGAGCGTGGTCAACATCGCGATCTTCCTGTCGGTCGCCTCCGCCTGCGCCGTGTGTCTGGTCGTGATCCTGCTGTTTGCGGGCAATTTGTTTAACGCGCATCTGGGCACGCCGATCGCGATCCTGTTCAGTCTGGCGATGCTGTTACAGGCGGCGGCCTTTGCCACCTTCATCCAGGAAATCCGGCTGGCGTCGCGGATCATCCATATCCGCAACGAAGTGCTGTTCCATAAGGCGGAAGAAGAGGAGGCGGCATGACCCGCTTCACCGTCAACGACCGGCCGATTCAATATCGCATGGACCCGCACACGCCTTTGCTATGGGCGTTGCGCGACGCGTCCAACCTGACCGGCACCAAATATGGATGCGGCACGGGCGATTGCGGTGCCTGCACCGTGGATGTCGATGGCGAGGCGGTGCGATCCTGCCAGGTGACGATCGGCAATACCGAAGGCCGTTTCGTCACCACGATCGAGGCGCTGTCGCCCGATCGCGGCCATCCGCTGCAACAGGCCTTCGCCGCCGACAATGTCTCCCAATGCGGCTATTGCATTCCTGGCGTCATCATGGCGGCGTCCGTGTTGCTGCGCCGGACCAACGATCCGTCGGACGAAGAGATTGACGGGGCGATCACCAATATCTGCCGCTGCGGCATCTATCCCCGGCTGCGCGGGGCGATCAAGCGGGCCGGGCGGATCATGCGGGGCGAGGAGCAGGGCGGCAGCGCGGCGCCGCCACCTGGCATCACGCCCGAAGATGCGGCGCGGACCGTGCCGGCCCTGGGACGTCCCGCGCCTCAGCCGAAGCGATAGCCCGACACCGTCCAGCCCAGGACCGAGCTGCGATGGGTGCAGGTCGCACTATCGTCTCCGCCGGCACCCAGAGCCACCATCAGCGGCAACAGATGTTCTTCGCGCGGATGGGCGAAATGGGCGTGGGGCAGTTGATCCCAGGCGGCGACACGAGTGGCGCGGGCCTGCGGATCGGGATCGGTCACGGCGGCAGTCAAGGCATCGTCCCAGAGTGTCGAGGGCGCGATCGCCTGTGGTCCGCGAACCCGCAAATTGTGGAAGCTCATGCCCGAGCCGACGATCAGTACGCCTTCGTCGCGCAAGGGGGCGAGCGCCCGGCCGGCGGCGATATGGGCGGCGGGATCGAGGTCATGACGCAGCGACAATTGCGCGAGCGGAATGTCGGCATCGGGCAGCGCCACCTTCATGGGAATGAAGACGCCATGGTCCCAGCCGCGCGCCGTTTCCTCACCCGTGGCGAAGCCGGCATCGCGCAACAGCCCGGCGGCGCGGTGGGCGAGGTCGGGCGCGCCCGGTGCATCCCAGCGCAGGTCGTAGGTGTGCGCCGGGAAGCCATAATAGTCGAAGAATAAGGGCGGCCGATCGCCGCTATGGACGGTGAAGGCCGCTTCCTCCCAATGGCCCGACACCAGCAATATGGCGCGGGGCCGTTCCGGCAGGCCAGCGATCAGGCCTGCCAGATAATCCTGCATCGGCTGCCACATCGGATCGCTGTGCGGACGGTCGGGATCGGTCGGGTCCATGAAGAAGCAGGGTCCGCCGCCATGGGGAATGAAGAGGGTTGGCTGGGTCATCATGGGGTCCGGAAATAGGATTTCGCGGGCTTAACTTCGCACATTTCCCGCATGGTTCGACATTTTGTTGCGTGGCGACGATCCTATCGAAAAGTCACCTGTCTGCCGGCCATCCTGTCGTCATCATAGCGCCAAGACGCAATGTAGGACAGGATAGTCGGCATGCGAGATAGATCGGCGCAGGGTGGCCGTTCCGCAATCGGCGAGGTGGAAACTGTCCGTTTCGCTGTCCGCGCAGAGCGTTTCGAGAGGTTGGCGTGCGAAGCGAGACTAATGCGCCGCTTTGCGGCGACCCACCCCGGCCCCTCCCTGAAAGGGAGGGGAGAAATATCACGCCTTAGTTGCCGGCCTCGATCACCGGGGCGAGCGCCTGCGCCAAGGTGGCGCCGCTATAGGGCTTCTTCAGCAGCGTCACCGCCTCGAACCGGGCGGGCAGTTCCAGCCCGTCGCCATAGCCGGTGGCGAAGAGGAAGGGAATGCCGCGTTCGGCGAGCATATCCGCGATCGGCAGACTGGTTTCATGGCCGAGATTGAAGTCCAGCACGGCCAGATCGACCGACTGGATCGCGATCGCTTCATGCGCGCGGCCGACGCTGGCGGCGGTAACGACGTCCGCGCCCAGATCGCGCAGCGCATCCTCTCCATCCATGGCGATGATCATATTATCTTCGACCAGCAGAACATTGCGCCCTTTCAGCAGGCCGGGCACGACCGGCGCGGCCGGCTTGGCGCGATCGGTGGCGGTCACATCGGGCAGGACGGAAACGACATGGATGGACGGGATGCAGAAATGCGCCTCTATTCCCGCCAGTCGATAGCTGATTTCGGCATGGCCGCCCAGATCATAGGGAATGGACCGTTCGATGACGGTGGAGCCAAAGCCCCGCCGGGTCGGCGCCACCACCGGCGGACCGCCGCTTTCAGTCCAGTCGATCAGCAGGCTGCCATCTTCATCCACGCGCCAGTCGATCTTCACGGTGCCGCTGTCCGACAGGGCGCCATATTTGGCGGCGTTTGTCAGCATTTCATGGATCACCAGCGCCAGCACGGTGAAACAGCCGGGCGTCAGCAACACATTGGGACCGGACAATTGCACCCGATCGCTGCGTTCGCCGAGATAAGCGCCCGATTCGACTTCGATCAGGTCGTAGAGGCGCGCCGGGCTCCAGCGATCGGCGGTAATCTGATCATGGGCGCGGGCCAGCGCATGGACGCGGCTTTCCAGCGTGCCGATAAATTCGTCCACCGAACGGGCGCTGTCGCGAGTCTGCGACAACAGGCCCCGGATCAGCGAGAGGATGTTGCGGACGCGATGATTGAGTTCCGCGATCAGCAATTCCTGCTTCTCATGCGCGCGCTGCCGCTCCGCATCGGCGGAATCGGACATGCGCAATATGACTTCGAGCAGCGCGGTGCGCAGCGCTTCGGCCACCCGCAGTTCGGCGGGCAGGAAGGGCAGCGCCACGCCCTTCACCAGCTGCGACCAGGATTCGAAACTCTTGCGCGGGGTCAGGCGCGGGCCGTTCGGCCCATATTCGATTTCCTTTTCCGGATTGCCTGCCCAGCGCACGGATCGCAGCTGTTCGGCGCGGAACAGCACGACATAGTCGCGCGGCCGGCGTGACAGGGGGATAGCCAGTACACCCGACACGCGATCGGCATAGGCCGCCGCTTCGGGCAGAACCGAGGAGAGGCTGTCGGTGGTATAGACCTGGCTCGCCGCAACACGGTTCAGCATCGACACGATCGCGACGAAGGCGGACGCGTCGGGCGCCAGGCCGGAAAAGGTCATCTGCCCGTCGATATAGACGCCCACGCCATCGGCGGGGATCGTGTCGAAAATGATGTCGCCCAGCCAGCGGGCATTGGTCAGCAGGTCATGATCCTGCGCCACCGCCGACAGCAACCGGTCGGCCACCTGCCGCGCCTTGCCTTCATAGGTGGCCGTTTCCGCGCGCTCGCGGCTTTCCAGCATCATCGAGAAGATCTGGCCGAACAGTTCGGCCGCGCTGCGCTGCGCGAAAGTCGGCAGGCGCGGAGCATAATGGTGGCAGGCGAACAGGCCCCACAGCTTCCCCTCGACGATGATCGAGATGGAGAGGGAGGCGCCCACGCCCATATTGCCGAGATATTCGATATGGATCGGCGATACCGCGCGGGTGAGGCAGAGCGACATGTCGAGCGCCGCGCCGGTCGGATCCAGCGCCGGGACGACGGGCACCGGCGGCGCCTTCACATCGGCGATGATGCGGAAGATGTTGCGCAGATAGAGGGCGCGGGCCTGAGCCGGAATGTCAGAGGCGGGATAATGGAGGCCGAAGAAGCTGTCGATGCCGGGCTTCAAAGCTTCGGCGACGACTTCGCCATCGCCGCCATCGGCAAAGCGGTAGACCATGACACGGTCGAAGCCGGTCAGTGCCCGCACCTGCCGCGCGCCATCGCGCAGGAAGGCGGTCATGCCCTCTGCCTGGGCCAGACGGGCGACCATGGACCGGACGGTGCTGCTCGCCTCCATCTCGTCATGGCTGGCGGGTTCAGCCTCCACCACGACCAGCTGACCGGAGAAATGGACGGCCACGTCGAAGGGCGGGCCGCCGGCGATCAAGGGAATGGAAAAGAGCCGCTCGACCGAATCGGGGCCGCGCAGCAGGGTGATGCGGTTGCGCAGGGCATGGATGGCTTCGCCGTCCAGCAGGGCCGCGATCGGCTTGCCCAGCATATCGTCGGGGGTCAGGCCGATAAATTGCGCGCTGTTGGCCGACACGCGCGACACCAACCAGTCGGCGGTCAGCGAGATCAGGAAGCCGAAGGGCTGAACCGTGCCCAGCACATGAATGGGCTCACGATCGCAATTGCTGAGGTCGACGGAAAAATTGGGCTGGTCAGCGTCGCGATCAGCCATGGGCCGATGCCTGGCCCGCCTGCTGTCCTGCCTGCGCAAACAAGGCGAAGGCGGCCTGCGCGCCCTGCACGGCGTCGTCCAGCCAGCCTTCGCCGCCTTCCGCCGCAGCGCCGTCGAGCGCGCGTTGGAAGGCTATCCATTCGCCCTTGCCATGGGCGGCCGAGAGATAGGCCTTGGGCAGACCGGGGGCGACCTGTCGCGACAGCATGGCGCCGCCCAGTCGCGATCCTTCCAGCGTGTAACGCAGGCCCCAGTGGAAGCCGTCGGCCACATTATCGTCCAGCGGCAGAGGTTCAGGCAGGGGAAGGTCAAGGGCAGCGAGATCCTGCGCCAGCAGCGGCAAGCGCGGCGCCTGCGGTTGTGCGGCGGCCTCGATCCCGCCGAGCGCGCGGGCATGGGCGGTCAGGAAGGCGCGATAGTCGCTGGGCGAATCGAGCGCGAAATCAGCATAGATGGCGTCTACCCGGCGATGGCTGTCCATCGTCGCTTCGCGCAGAACCTGGCGGACGGAGGGCGTGTCAAAGCCAGCATCGGAAGATTTCGTCACTCGTCAGTCCTATAGTCAGTTTCACGGTGACGCACTGATCTGGATCAGCTTTTCGACCGATTCCGGGTGTTTATCCCGCGTGCAACACGCACCAACGGACAGTGGCTGTTCGCATGGCTCCTGTCTATCGTCCCGCGCCGATTCTTTCAAATCGCTGCATGACAAGTTCAGCATCACGACATCGGACCTGCCCTAGAAGCCAGATCATGAGGGGGCGTAGTGCCCCCGATCCAGGAAAGTCACGACGATGTTGAGGAAGATGATGCTGGCGGGGCTGATGGGTGCGACGCTGCTGAGCGGTATCGCCCCGGCCCATGCGCAGAGCAACCAGGAGCAGCGCGGCGATCGCGGTGGCGAGCGGGAAGGACGCGGCGATCGCGGCAACCAGCCGCGCGGCAATGACGCGGCACAGCGCTGGCAGCAGCGTATGGGCGAGCGCGCCGCCGCACCGACGGCAGCGCCGCGCCCGGACGTCCGCCCGGACGATCGGCCGCAGCAGCGCCCCGACCAATGGCGCGGCGACCGCAATCAGCCCGATCGCGGGCTGGAGAATGTCGCACGCGACCGGCAGCAGCAGACGCAGAACTGGCGCGACCAGCAGCAGCGTCAGGACAATCGGCAGGATTGGCGCAATAACCGTCCCGATGAGCGGCGCGACGGCCGCGACGACCGACGTAATGACCGGCAGGATTGGCGCAACGACCGGCGCGACGATCGCCAGGACTGGCGGAACGATCGGCGGGATGATCGCCAGAATGATCGACTGAATCAGCGGTGGAACGACAATCGCGGCTGGACCGGGAATGATCGAAACAATGGCGCCTGGAACAACGGCCGCCGGTTCGACGATCGGAGCCGCTGGGCGAACCAGCGTCGCTGGGACAATGGCTGGCGCCAGGACCGTCGCTATGACTGGAACAGTTATCGCAACCGCTATGGCGACCGCTATCGCATGGGTCGTTATGATGCGCCGCGCGGCTGGGACTATGGCTATCGCCGCTTTTCGGTCGGGATCTTCCTGAACAGCCTGCTCTATTCGAACAGCTACTGGTTGAACGATCCCTATAGCTACCGCCTGCCGCCGGCCTACGGCTCGCTGCGATGGGTCCGCTATTATGACGACGCGCTGCTGGTCGATGTGCGCGACGGCTATGTGGTCGACGTGATCAATAATTTCTTCTGGTAATCTTCTTCCTGGACTGGCCTTCAGGAAATACTGGCCCCGGCATGGAAACATGCCGGGGTCTTTTCATGCCGGGCGTCCCTGTGGCAGGAGGCGGGCATGAGCGAAGGACAAGATGATGGCGGCACGGCGTCGCCGCTGCGCGCCGGGATCGGCGAAGATGTGCGCAAGCGGCTGGACCGCAATCCGATGGTGCATCGGATCGACGCGCCCGATCTGGAGATATATGGCCGCCAGCATTTCCTGAGCGCGGAGGAATGTGCCGGGCTGCGCGCGCTGATCGACGCCGATGCCAAGCCGTCGACGCTGTTTTCCGGCAGCGCCAATGCCGATTATCGCACCAGCCACAGTTGCAACCTCAATCCCTGGGAAGAGCTGGTCATGGGGATCAGCGACCGGATCTGCGCGATGACCGGCCTGCCCGCCCGCCATGGCGAGACGTTGCAGGGGCAGCGCTATGCGCCGGGGCAGGAATATAAGGTTCATTGCGACTATTTCCCCGTCACCGCCAGCTATTGGCCGCAGATGCGGACCAGCGGCGGACAGCGGACATGGACGGCGATGATCTATCTTTCCCCCGTAGAGGCCGGGGGCGAGACGCACTTCCCCCAATGCGAATTCATGGTGCCGCCGGTAGAGGGCATGATCCTGATCTGGAACAATATGGATCGCGACGGGGCGCCCAACCGCAAGAGCCTGCATGCCGCGCGGCCGGTGGAGAGCGGCACCAAATATGTCGTGACCAAATGGTTTCGCGAACGGCCGTGGGGCTGACGCGGTTACATCTGCGGTTACACTTTGCGACATAAATGACTGGAATCTGACTGCTTCATTCCCCGACCGTTCAGTTGCCGGGGCCCATATCTCCTCTTGTAGGCGACGGAACCAGATCCTTCCGGACAGGTTCAGCCGCCACGGAATATGGGAGACAAGATCATGCGTAAGTTCATCATTCTGGGCCTGCTGGCCGCCACCGTCGTCCCCAGCGTCGCATCGGCCCAATCCTATGGCGAAGCGCGTCGCAGCGAACGCAACCTGCGCGAAGAGCAGCGCGACCTGCGCCAGGCGCAGCGTTATGGCGACCGCCGCGATGTGCGCGACGCGCGCCGCGACGTGCGCGATGCCCGTCAGGAAGTGCGCGAAGACTGGCGCGACTATCGCCGTACCCACCGAGACGTCTATCGTGGCGGCAACTGGCGTGCGCCCTTCCGCTACAGCCAGTGGAATGCCGGTGCGCAGCTTCGCCCGGCCTATTATAACTCGCGCTATTATATCAGCGACACCAACCGCTATCGCCTGCCCCGTCCGGGTGTGAACCAGCGCTGGGTCCGCCACTATAATGATGTGCTGCTGGTCAATGTCCGCACCGGTCGCGTCATCACCGCCCACCGCGCCTTCTTCTGGTAAGCCCAGATTACAAAAACCGCCCCGATCGCAAGACCGGGGCGGTTTCCTTTACCCCCACTTGGCCGCGCCGCCCGTTTCCGGGCGCACGCGGCCGATGACGTGCGCAAGGCGCGTCACCAGTCCGAAAGGGGGGTGGACCGATGCGGCAAACGCCCGACCCGGCAAAATGTTCCGGCCCGGGTTTGATCCAGATCAGGCCGCCAGCGCCTGCGCGATCAGCTTGCGGCTGTTTTCCACCCCGTAGAGCGCAATGAAGCTGCCCATGCGCGGCCCCTGATCGGCACCCAGCAGCGTCTGGTACAGCGCCTTGAACCAGTCGCGCAGTTCGCCAAAGCCGAACGCCTCATCCTTGCCGATGGCGTACACGATATTCTGGACGTCTTCCGCGGTCGCATCGGCCGGCAATGCGGCCAGTTCCTCGTCCAGCTTGCGCAACGCGGCGGCTTCATGGGCCTCTGGCGCGCGGCGCTGAAGCGTGGGCGCCACGAAATCGCGATGATAGGCCAGCGCATGGCCGATCAGCGCATCCAGTTCGGGATAGGTTTGCGCGCTGGCGCCCGGCACATAATTTTGGAGATAGCCCCACACCTGTTCGGGGCTGGCATCGCCCATCACGCCGACCAGGTTGAGCAACAGACCGAAGGTTACCGGCAGTTCGCCGTCGGGCAGCTTGCCATCATGGATATGATGGACCGGGTTGCCCAGCTGCTGCTCGATCGCCTGCTTGGAATAATTGCCGCGAAACTGCCAATATTCATCCACCGCGCGCGGGATGACGCCCATGTGCAACTGCTTGGCCTTTTTCGGTTCGCGATAGGCGTAGAAAGCCAGGCTTTCCTGCGGGCCATAGGTCAGCCACTGTTCCAGGCTGAGGCCGTTGCCCTTGGACTTTGAGATCTTCTCGCCCTTTTCGTCGAGGAACATCTCGTAATTGAAGCCTTCGGGCGGACGGCCGCCCAGCGCACGACAGATCTTCGACGATTGCGTGACCGAATCGATCAGATCCTTGCCCGCCATTTCATAATCGACGCCCAGCGCATACCAGCGCATCGCCCAGTCGACCTTCCATTGCAGCTTGGCCGCGCCGCCCAGGATCGATTGTTCGATCGTGTCGCCTTCATCGACGAAGCGGACGATGCCGGCTTCCGCGTCGATCACCTCGACCGGCACCTGAAGCACGATGCCGCTCTTGGGCGAAATCGGCAGGACGGGCGAATAGGTCGCCTGACGTTCCTTGCGCAGGGTCGGCAACATGATGTCCATGATCGCCTGATAACGGCGCAGCACCTGCCGCAGCGCATCGTCGAAGGCGCCGGCCTGATATTGCTGCGTTGCCGACACAAATTCATACTCGAAGCCATAGCCGTCGAGAAAGTCGCGCAGCATCGCATTATTGTGATGGGCAAAGCTTTCGAACTTTTCGAAGGGGTCGGGCACCTGCGTCAGCGGCTTGCCCAGATATTCGCTGAGCATCGCCTGATTGGGGACATTGTCGGGCACCTTGCGGAAGCCGTCCAGATCGTCGCTGAACGCCACCAGCCGGGTCGGAATATCCGACAGCGCGTGGAAGGCGTTACGGACCATGGTGGTGCGCAGCACTTCGTTGAACGTGCCGATATGCGGCAGGCCCGACGGGCCATAGCCGGTTTCGAACAGGATATGCCCCTTGTCCGGCGCGCCATTCGCGTAACGTTTCAGAAGCTTGCGCGCTTCTTCATAGGGCCAGGCCTTGGATGCGGTCGCGGCAGTGCGCAGGATATCGGACATTGTCATGATGCACGCCCCCTAAACCCTGCTAAAGCGAAAGAAAATGCTATTCGGCGACAAAAGCGCTTTGACAATCGTTCGCAACTTTAGTTTTCGTTAACCTTGCGTATCGATAATGGACCGACAGGAGGCGTTATGCAGATACAGCGCAGCCGCGAGCGTATTGCGGTGGACATTCCCATCGTCGTCACGACGGTGCTGGACAGCCTGGAAGGCGTGATCGTCGATCTGAGCGAAGGCGGCGCCCAGGTGGTGGGCTGCACCCTGCCCGCGCGGTCGCAATGCCAGATCGATCTGGACGGCTTCATCGTCTTCGGCACGGTCCGCTGGTCCGAAGAGGATCGCATGGGCATTCGCTTCCCCTATGAATTGAACGAAGGCCCGCTCTATGAGCGGCTCGAAATGGCCCGCGCCGCCAAGCGCGCACCGGTCGCGTTCCAGCCGCGCCTGCACGCAGCTGGTCAGCAACAGACGGGCTTTGGCAGCGCCTATGTCGGTGGCGGCGGCTTTGGCCGGCGAACGGGCTGACGCCCTTCCCGGCGCGAAACCCATATTTCAGGTTTTCCTTTTGTTCCTGCTCGCCTAGATCGGGCGGGTGATCGATCCCGCCACCCTGCCCGCGCTCCACGCCAGCCATGGCGGCATCTGGCTGCGCGAAGGCGACCGCACCCAGGCGCTGGCCAAGGGGCAGGCGATCGCGCGCAGCGCCGAAACCCCGGTGCTGCTGCTGAACGCACCGCTGACCGGCCAGCGGCTGGGCTATCCGGAACTTAACGGCCTCGACCTGCTCGAACTCTGGGCCTTCCTGCATCCGGCCCGTTTCCTGGTGCCGACGCCCAAGGGGCTGGCAGAAGCGCTGGGCCTGCCCGCGCCGACGAGCGAGGGCGATATTCCCGCGCTGCTGCAACAGGGCGCGGCGATGCTGCTCGCCCGGATGGACGCACCCGACTGGAAAGAGCGGGAGGGCGGATGGACCGCAGCGCAATCCTTGCATCGGCTGCGCTGGCCCTGGTCGCCGCTGGTCGCGCCGCGCATCGCCCGCCCGCGCGAGGCGGAGCGCTGGCTTTTCACCAAATTGCCGGAATGGGAGGAGGCGCAGCCCCGCCCTGCCCCGCGCACCGTCAGCCTGAAGGAAGATCAGGTGCTGGCCCGGCTGGACGCGCTGACTGGCAAGGGCGCCGAACCGCGCCCCGGCCAGCGCGCCTATGCCGCCGCCGCCAGCCTGGCCTTCACCCCGCGCAAGCATCGCGACCAGCCCAATATACTGCTGGCGGAAGCCGGCACGGGCATCGGCAAGACTTTGGGTTATCTGGCGCCTGCCTCGCTCTGGGCCGGCGAAGCGCAGGGCACGGTTTGGGTTTCGACATACACAAAGGCGCTGCAACGCCAACTGGACCGCGAATCGCTGCGCCTGTTCCCCGACGCGGCGGTGGCGGCAAAGCGGGTGGTGGTGCGAAAGGGGCGGGAAAATTACCTGTGCCTGCTCAATCTGGAAGATGCGTTGCAGGGCGGCTTTACCGGCCGCGCGGCGATATTGGCGCAACTGGTGGCGCGCTGGGCCGCGTTCAGCAAGGATGGCGACATGGTGGGCGGCGACCTGCCCGGATGGTTGCCGACCTTGTTCCGCCGCAATGGCTCGACCGCGCTGACCGATCGGCGCGGCGAGTGCATCTATGCGGGCTGCCCCCATTATCGCAAATGCTTCATCGAACGATCGGCCCGCGCGTCGGCCGATGCCGACATCGTCATCGCCAACCATGCGCTGGTGATGATCAACGCCGCGCGCGGGCGGGAAACCGGGCAGCGACCGCAGCGGATAGTGTTCGACGAGGGCCATCATCTGTTCGATGCGGCGGATTCGACCTTCTCCGTCGCTTTGTCGGGGCAGGAGGCGATCGAACTGCGCCGGTGGATCATGGGGCCGGAAGGCGGATCGCGCGGGCGCCGCCGGGGGTTGGCGGCGCGCCTGTCCGACCTGGCCAGCTATGACGAGGAAGGCGGTCAGGCGATCCGCGCGGCGATCGACGCGGCGCAGGCGCTGCCAGCCGATGATTGGCTCAAGCGCGTCGTTGCGGGCGAGCCGTTCGGGCCGCTGGAAGCGCTGCTCGCCGCGGTGCGCGGCACCGTTTATACCCGCGCGGAAGCGGCGGGCGAGGCGGATGCCGGCTATGGGCTGGAAACCGAGCTGGCCGAACCCGATGGTGCGCTGGTCGACGCCGCGCAGGAAGCTGCATTGGCGCTGGATGCGTTGATCAAGCCGCTGGTACGGCTGGCGCGGCGGCTGGAGGCGGTGATCGAGGATGCGCCCGACTGGCTGGACAGCGCGGCGCGGGCGCGGGTGGAGGGGGCGATCGCTTCGCTCGGATGGCGGCGCGACCTGATCGCGGCCTGGCTGGCGCTGCTGGCGCGGATCGGGGGGCCGGCCGACCCGGACTATGTCGACTGGATGACGGTCGACCGGATCGAGGGGCGCGAGTTCGATATCGGCATCCACCGCCACTGGCTGGACCCGACGCGGCCGCTGGCCGAAACGGTGCTGAAGCCCGCGCAGGGCGTGCTGCTGACGTCCGCGACGCTGAAGGGCGGGGGCGACTGGTCCAATGCGGAGGCGCGCAGCGGCGCAGTCCACCTGCCCCATGGCGCGGAGCGGTTCGAGGCGAGCAGCCCGTTCGATTATCCGGGACGGGCCGAAGTGCTGATCGTCACTGACATCAAGCGCGGCGATATTGCGGCGCTGTCGGGTGCCTATGGCCGGTTGATCGAGGCGGCGGGCGGCGGCACGCTGGGGCTGTTCACCGCGATCCGGCGGCTGCGGGCCGTGCATGCGCGCATCGCCGACCGACTGGCACGGGCGGGCCTGCCGCTTTACGCCCAGCATGTGGACCCCATGGATACGGGCACGCTGGTCGATATCTTCCGCGACGATCCGCGCGCGTCGCTGCTGGGCACCGATGCGCTACGCGATGGCGTGGACGTGCCGGGCCATTCGCTGCGGCTGGTGGTGATGGAGGGCGTGCCATGGTCAAAGCCCACGGTGCTGCACGCCGCGCGGCGGCTGGCGGGCGGAGGCAGCGCCTATGACGACCGGCTGATCCGGGCGCGGCTGGCGCAGGCGTTCGGGCGCCTCATTCGCCGGGCCGAGGACAAGGGCAGTTTCGTCATCCTGTCCGCCGCGATGCCGAGCCGATTGCTGAGCGCCTTTCCGCCCGGTACGCCGATCCGCCGGCTGACGCTGGACGAAGCGATCATCGCCGTCAGCGTACAGGCCAGAGAGCAAAGCCTTGGCGAAACGGTCCTGTTAGGGCATCAGGGGCGCGAATCCGGCCTACCCCAACAGGAGACACAATGAAGAGGCTGACCCTGTTGCGCCACGCCAAATCGGATTGGGACGATCCGGTCGCGCGCGACTTCGACCGGCCCTTGAACCGGCGGGGCGAGAAGGCCGCCATGCTGATGGGCCAGTTTGCCGCGCAGCGCGCCATGCGCTTCGACATGCTGGTCGCTTCGCCGGCGGTGCGGGTGGTGCAGACGTTGGAAACCTTCTTCGCCGGCTATGGCGAGACGCTGGACGCGCGGTGGGACCGGCGTATCTACCTCGCCTCCGCGCCTACCTTGTTCGACGTGATCCGCGACCTGCCCGACAGTGCCGACGGTGCGCTGCTGGCGGGCCATAATCCGGGGCTGGAGGAGTTGATCCTGGACCTGGTCCCCGACGACGGCGTCAATCCGTTGCGCGAGGATGTGGAAATCAAATTCCCGACCGCCAGCATCGCGGTGCTGGACCTTCCCATCGACCGGTGGGCAAATGCGCGGGAAAATATCGCGACCCTCGCCAGCTTCACCCGCCCACGCGACCTGGACCCGGCATTGGGGCCGGGTAGCCGCTAACCCGCAAACCCGTCCGTCGCGCGGATCAGGGCGTCCATGATGCCCGGCTCATTATAGGCGTGGCCCGCGCCCTCGATCATGTCGAAGCGCGCCTGCGGCCAGGCGCGGTGCAGCGCCCAGGCGGTTTCGGCCGGGCAGGCCATGTCGTAGCGACCCTGCACGATGACGCCGGGAATGGCCGCCAGCTTGCCCGCGTCGCGGATCAACTGACCGTCCTCCAGCCAGCCGCCATGGACGAAATAATGATTTTCGATCCGCGCGAAGGCGAGCGCGAAATCATCCGCATCATGGGTCGCCGATAGCGCCGGGTCGGGCAGCAGGCGGATCGTCTCGCCTTCCCACACGCTCCAGGCGCGGGCGGCGGCGATTTGCGCGGCGCGATCGTCACCGGTCAGGCGGCGGCGATAGGCATTGACCAGATCGCCCCGTTCGCTCTGCGGGATCGGGGCGACGAACCGTTCCCATTTGTCGGGATAGATGCGGCTGGCGCCTTCCTGATAATACCAGTCAATCTCGCTTTGCCGAATCGTGAAGATGCCACGCAACACCAGTTCCGTCACCCGATCCACATGCGTCTGCGCATAGGCGAGCGCCAGCGTCGAGCCCCAGCTGCCGCCGAAAACCAACCATTGCTCCACACCCATCATCGCGCGCAGCCGCTCGATATCGGCGACCAGATCCCAGGTGGTGTTCGCTTCAAGATGGGCGTGCGGGGTCGATCGGCCGCAACCACGCTGGTCGAACAGCAGCACATCGTAGCGCGCGGGATCGAACAGGCGGCGATGGTCGGGCGAAATGCCGCCGCCCGGCCCGCCATGCAGGAAGACCGCCGGCTTGGCGCCGGGCGTGCCGGCCCGTTCCCAATAGATATGATGGCCGTCCCCGACATCGAGATGACCGGAGGCATGGGGTTCGATCGGGGGATAAAGCGTGCGCATGCCACCATCCTATAAACCGGCGGCGGCGAAGGGAAGTGTTTGAACGCAAGGCACGGGATGCCCCGGACGCGCGTTGCCGCCATGCTGGCCCGATGGACCTGACCGATCTCGACCGCCATGGCGCCGTGCGCCTGCCCGCCTTGCTGTCGCCCGACCAATGCGCTGCCCTTATCGCGCTATGGGAAGACCCCGCCGTCTTCCGCAAGGAGGTGGTGATGGCGCGGCATGGCTTTGGCAGCGGGCGCTATCGCTATTTCACTTATCCCCTACCCGATCCGGTCGCGATGCTGCGGGACCGGCTCTATCCCGCGCTGGCACGCCACGCCAATGGCTGGGCGGAGAGGCTGGGTACGGGCGACATCTATCCGGCGCGCCACGCCGATTATCTGACGCGCTGCGCACTGGCGGGGCAGGACAAGGCGACGCCGCTGATGCTGCGTTACGAGGCAGGCGACTGGAATGCGCTGCATCAGGATGTCTATGGCCCGCATATCTTCCCGTTGCAGGTCGCGATCCTGCTGTCCCGGCCGGAGCAGGATTTTTCCGGCGGCGCCTTCGTACTGACCGAGCAGCGGCCGCGCATGCAGTCGCGCGCAGAAGTGGTGCCGCTGATGCAGGGCGATGCCGTCATCTTTCCGGTGCGCGACCGGCCGGTCATGGGCGCGCGCGGCGTGTATCGCGTGCAGATGCGCCATGGCGTCAGCCGCCTTCTGTCAGGCGTGCGCCACGCATTGGGCATCATTTTCCACGACGCCCCCTGACGCCCGGCCAGCCCCCGTTCAGCCGGCATGATTACATCTTGCGACAAATATCGCTGGTTGTTGCCAGAATTTTGCGACAAGCGCCTGCTAGTCCAGCGGTCAGATCAAAGAATGTTGTGGGGGTTTTCGTGCGTCTTTCCGCGTCCATCATCAGTGTTGCGCTCATGTCCGGGGTCGCGCCCGGCGCGCTGATGGCGCAAGAGGAAGCTAAGGCAGTTCAAGCCGCGCAAACCGCGCCGGTGGACGATGGCGAAGAGATCGTGGTCACCGGCCAGCCGCAGCGCGGATCGGTGATCGGCAATGTACAACCCGAACAGCAATTATCCGGCGCGGACGTGCGGGCGCTGGGCGTCACCTCCATTTCCGAACTCATCACCGAATTGGCGCCGCAGACCAATGGCACACCGGTCATCCTGCTGAACGGCAAGCGCATTTCCAGCTTTTCCGAGATTCAGGATATCCCGTCCGAAGCGGTGGCGCGGGTCGACATATTGCCCGAACAGGTCGCGCTGTCCTACGGCTATGCACCGACGCAGAAGGTGGTGAACATCGTCCTGCGCCAGCGTTTCCGCGCGGAAACCGCCGAGGGGCGCGTCGGCACGACGACGCGGGGCGGGCGCGAAAATGGCAAGGTGGAAGCGGGCCTGCTGCGCATCCAGGGCGACAATCGCTTCACGCTGAACCTGCAATATAGCCGCGCCGCGCAATTGCTGGAGAGCGAGCGCGGCATCACCGCGACCGCGCCGGGCCGCCCCTATGCGCTGAACGGCAATATCGTGGGCACCGGCACCAACGGCGAAATCGACCCGGCGCTGTCGGCACTGGCCGGCCAGACCGTCACGGTGGCCAGCGTATCGGGCAGCGCGGCGTCGGGCGCGCCCTCGCTCAGCGATTTCGTCGCGGGCGCCAACGTCACCAGCGTCAGCGACCTGACCCGATACCGCACGCTCAGCCCGGAGACGGAGAGTTTCTCGGCCAACGCCACCCTCGCCCGCGCGCTGGGCGGCATATCGGCGACGTTGAACGGGCGGCTGGAACTGTCGGACAATGATACGCTGCAGGGCCTGTCGTCCGCCGCGCTCGACCTGCCGACGGGCAGCGCCTTTTCGCCCTTCTCAAACGACGTCACCCTCTATCGCTATCTGGCGCAGGGCGGCGCCTTGCAACAGCAGATCAAGGGCACGACCGGCCATATCGGGCTGACCCTGAACGGGCAGCTGGGCGGCGGCTGGCAATGGTCTTTCACCGGCAATGGCGACCTGTCGATCACGCGGACGCGCACCGATCGCGGCCTGTCCACCGGCGCGATTCAGGCCGCGCTGGATGCCGGCGACGCCAGCGTCAATCCCTATGGCAGCTTCGCGCCGGACCTGATCGCCACGCGCCTGACCGACCGCGCCCGCGCCAAGAGCCAGGCGGTGCAGGGCGACCTGCTGATCAGCGGCACCTTGTTCGACCTGCCGGCCGGCGGCGTGACCACGTCGATCAGCATCGGTGCGTCGGCCAACGGCTTTACCAGCCGGTCGGTCCGGTCCGGCGTGGAAAGCGGCAATGATTACAGCCGGGAAATCGGCAGCGGGCAGATCAGCCTGGACCTGCCGATCACCAGCCGGTCGCGCGGCGTGCTGGGCGCGGTGGGCGATGTCGCGGTCAACCTCAATGCCGCCACGCAACATTATTCGGATTTCGGCACGCTTTCGACGCTGGGCTACGGCCTGCGCTGGAAGCCGGTGGATGCGGTGCAGATATTGGCGTCCGCCAATCAGGATCGTGCTGCGCCGACGGGGGCGAACATCACCGATCCGATGATTTCCACGCCCAACGTGTCGGTGTTCGACTATGCGACCGGTCAGACGGTGTTCGTCACCCAATTGTCGGGCGGCAATGCGGCACTGAAGGAAAGCGTGCGCGACCAGTTCCGCCTGAGCGCGCGGATCAAGCCGTTCGAAAAGCCGAACCTGACGATGACGGCCACTTACCTCAACAGCCGCACGCGCAACCCGATCGCCGCCTTCCCGACGCCAACGCCGGCGCTGGAGGCGGCCTATCCGCAACGCTTCCTGCGCGATGCCGATGGCAATTTGTTGCAGGTCGATGCCCGGCCGATCAATTTCCTGTCGTCGCAGAGCGAGCAACTGCGCTGGGGCGTGGACCTGTCGGTCCCGATAAAGTCGCATATCCAGAAGCTGGTGGAAGCCTGGCGCGCGTCAGGCGGCAAGCCGGAAGACCGTCCGCCCGAATTGCAGGCGCTGTTCGGCAACCGCCAGTCCCGAGCAGAAGGCGGTCCGCCGCCGGGCGAAGGCGGTGGCGATCGGCCGCGTGGCGAGGGCGGCAATTCGGGGCCAGGGGCCGGGCCGGGCGGCGGCAACGGCCCGCGCGGCGGCGGCTTTGGAGGCCCCGGCGGCTTCCGTGGACCGGGCGGCAATGGTCAGGGCGGCGGTCGGATGACCTTCAGCCTCTATCACACCTGGCATCTGACCGAGAGCATCCAGATCGCGCCGGGCTTACCGCAACTCAACCTGCTGGACGGCGACGCCACCGGATCGTCGGGCGGCCAGCCCCGGCATGAGGTGGAGGCGCGGATCGGCTATATGAACAACGGCATCGGCGCGCGGCTGGGCATCGACTGGGAAAGCGGCACCCATGTGGACGGCGCGCTGACCGGTACGGCGGGCGGGTCGTCGCGGCTGAACTTCGGCAGCCTGGCCACTGCGAACCTGCGCATCTTCGCCAATCTGGGTCAGGTACAGGGGTTGGAGCGCAAGATCCCCTTCATGCGGGGCGCGCGCATATCCTTCAACATCGACAATATCTTCAACCAGCGGCGCGAAGTCACCGACGCGACCGGAGCGACCCCATTGCGATATCAGCCGGGCTATCTGGACCCGCTGGGCCGCACCGTATCGATCAGTTTCCGCAAACTCTTCTTCCCCAATTTCGCGGCCAATCGCCCGCGTAGTTAAATGTCCGTTAGGCACGGCTAAAGCTTCTCGTTCCTCGGCCGTTATGATGTCCATAATGGTTGGGGAACCGAGATGATGAAGCCTGTCAGAATAGTGGTGGTCGATGATTCGCTGACCATCCGAGCGATGATCGAGACGTTGCTGGAACGCGACCGCCGCATCGAAGTGGTCGGCATCGCCCGCAATGGCGAGGAAGCGATCGACATGATCCGGCTGGAAAAGCCCGATGTCGTGACGCTGGACATCGCCATGCCGGGCAAGGATGGCCTCATGATATTGGACGAGATCATGGACATGGAGCCGTGCCCGGTGATCATGCTGTCCAGCCTGATGCGGGACGGCGCGCCGATCGTCGCCGAGGCGATGGACCGGGGCGCGGCGGCCTGTTTCAACAAGGCGATGATCGTGCGGGAAGCGACCCGCTTCATCGGCCTGATCCGCGATCTGGGTCGTGGCCTGGTCGTGGCCGAACCGGAACCGGTGGCGATCGCCGCCTGATCCAAGCTTGGCCTGTTTCGAAAAGGGGGAAGGCGGGCATCTGCGTCTTCCCCCTTTTTGTTGTTCCTTTGCCACGCGCTTGCCTAAGCTGCCTGCCCATCAGCCAGGCAAGAGGAGCAAGCGGATGACCAGCGACGACAATGAACGTCTGTCCGAGGACAGCAATTGGGTACGCAGCACGGGCCTGCAACGCCGCCATGTGCTGGCCGGTGGCGCTTTTGCGGCCGGTTTTGCCGCCGCATGCCGCCCGGTCGCCAGCAGCGCGGTGCAGACGCCGGGCGACGGGCTGACGGAAGAGATGGTGAGCATTGCCGCCGATGACGGCTTCGCCCTGCCCGCCTTCGTTGCGCGGCCTGCTGGTGGGAAAGCGGCGCCGGTCATCGTCGTCGTGCATGAGATTTTCGGCGTGCATGAGTGGATTCGCGACATCTGCCGCCGGTTCGCCAAGGCGGGCTATTATGCCATCGCGCCGGACCTGTTCGCGCGCCATGGCGACGCGACCAAGATTGCGGACTTCAAGCAGTTGGTCGGCACCATCGTGTCCAAGGCACCCGATGCCCAGGTATTGGCCGATATCGACACCGTCTATGACTGGGCCGGTAGCCATGGCGGCGATGGCAAGAAGCGCGGCATCACCGGCTTTTGTTGGGGCGGTCGGATCGTGTGGCTCTATGCCGCCCATAGTGCCAAGCTGAATGCCGGGGTGGCTTATTATGGCCGGCTGGTGAGCGACAAGACGGCGTTGCAGCCATTGAGCGCGATCGAGGAAGTGGGCAAGCTCAAGGCGCCGGTGCTGGGGCAATATGGCGCACTGGACAAGGGCATTCCGGTCGCGGACGTGGACGCGATGCGGGCGGCGCTGACCAAGGCTGGCAAGTCGCCGCCCGACGCGATCACCGTCCATGCCGGTGCCGAACATGGCTTCATGGCCGATTATCGCCCCAGCTATAACGAGGCCGCCGCCAAGGCCGCATGGGATGCGACGCTTGGCTGGTTCGGCACCTATGTGAAGAAGTAGCTTACTTCCCCTTCATCGCCTGAACGGCGGCCAGCGTGCTCTTCACATGCTCGGCATAGTTCATTTCGCTATGGACGAAGGCGACGCGGCCCGAGGGGGCGATGACATAGGAGGTGCGGTCGGTCATGCCCGGCCGCATCTTCAGGGCGACGTCATAGCCCGTCACGATCGCCGGCCCGGCCGAGGCGACGGCGAACTTGCCGGCACATTCCTTGGTCGAGAAAGCGACGAGATCGTCGACCGGGTCGGCCGACATGCCGATGACGGTGGCGCCGGCCGCCTTGAACTTGTCGATATTCTCCGCTAATTCGCGCGCTTCGGCCGAGCAGCCCGGCGTGAACGCCTTGGGGAAGAAATAGAGGACCACAGGGCCGCGCTTGAGCTGATGCGACAGGGTCAGCGTGAAGGTCTTGCCCGCCTGCGCGCCGCGCGTGGTGAAATCGGGCGCCTTGGTCCCGATGGCGAGGGCGGCCATGGCGTTGCTGGACATCAGCGTGGCGGCAGCGGCGAGGAGAAGAGACAGGCGCTTCATGACGGGGTTCCTTGGGTCGGATGGCGATGGTCGGGCTGTTCCCATAATTCGATCGCATTGCCCTCCGGATCGTGGATGCGGGCAAAGCGGCCGAGGACGGGATCGTCCCATTCGGGCTTGGTGATGATCTCAACGCCTGCGCCGCGCAAGTGGGCCAAGAGGGAATCGAGATCGGACACGCGAAAATTCAGCATGAAGGCCTTGTCGGCGGCGAAATAGTCGCTGTCCGCCTTGAACGGGGCGAAGACCATGGGTCCGCCCTGCGGCTGCCAGATCCATTCATTGGGCGGGTCGGCGGGATCGACCACGCAGCCGCCGCCGACATTCAAATGCGTGCGATACCAGGCCGCCAGCGCATCGGGATCGCGCGCACGAAAGAACAGGCCGCCCATTCCCAGCACCGGCATGGCATCAACTCCCCTGATGGTCGGGGCTGAGCCTAGCATGGTGGCGTGGCAAGGAAAGGGCTTCGGAAAGCGGCGCCGGGAACTGGCGGAGGACTGGCCGGTTTTTCCGTTATGCGAAACTTTTCCTCTGCCTTGCTGATGCTGCCGCTGCTGCTCGTCACCGCCTGCAACCGCGCGGCGGACAAGCAGAACGACCAGCCGGGCGTCGTCACCAATATATTGGACCAGACGCTGCCCAATATGGAGGCCGCGCCCGCCAACGGTATCACGCCGGTCGAAACGGTGCCGCGGGTGGAAACGCCGCCGCCCGCCGCTGCGGCCGATGGGCTGGTCCCGGCCGCGATGCAGGGGCGCTGGGCGGGGGCGGCGGAACGGTGCGGCGACAAGGCGGCGGCGCTGGAACTGACGGTGATGCCCGACCAGCTGCTGTTCCATGAAAGCGTCGGCACGGTGAAGCAGGTAACCCAAGACGCAGATGGCCGCGCGGCGGTGGAGGCCGCCTTCACCGGTGAGGGCCAGAGCTGGACCCGTACGCTGGCGCTGACCCTGTCGAAGGATGGCAAGGCGCTGACGGTGGTGAATGACGGGACGGCGGTGACGCGCAAGCGCTGTTGAGGTGAACCGTTCGAGGTGAGGGCGAAGTTCACACCGTTGCACGGCTTTTGCGCGGCAAGCGCTCGCGAGGCTTTCGCGATGCGCTCCCAAGGCTTTCGCCATGCGCGCCCAAGGCTTTCGCGACGCGTCACGTCCTACAGGGGTGCCGACCGTCAGGGTCACATGCGCGCGCCACCGACGCGGCAGTGCTTCGGGCCTGCGCGTGACGGGTGGGCAGATGGAGGGCCGGAGCTTCATTCCTGAGGATAGATCAGAGAAAATCCAACATTGGAAGCGTAGTAAGAGGTGGCTGGTAGCGACCGAAATGGACGCTTCACTTGCCCTCTCCCGTTTTCACGGGAGAGGCTACGGAGACTTGGCAGCTTGCTGCCTAGTCGATGTCGGTGAGGGCCTTGCTTCTTCCTGAACAAAGACTTCCTGCCAGAAAGAAGAAAGACCCTCACCCAACCCTCTCCCGTGAAAAACGGGAGAGGGCTAAGAAACCGGACCGTCCGCTCCCCGCCCATTCCCGCCAGCGTTTCGGCAGCCATCACGCCAGCCCCGCCCCCTTCCCCAACGCCGCCCTTCCCTCCCCCGCCCGCCCCGGCTACAGCCGCGCGATGATCGGCCGTTTGACCTTGAGCGATTTCCGCAATCATGCGGATGCGCTGATCCTGCCCGATCATGCCTTCATCCTGTTGACCGGCGACAATGGCGCGGGGAAGACCAATATATTGGAAGCGGTGTCGATGCTGGCGCCGGGGCGCGGGCTGCGCGGTGCGGCGCTGTCGGCCATGGCGCGGCAGGACGGCGGCGGCGGTTTCGGCATTGCGGCGGAAGTCGATGGGGCGATGCTGGGCACCGGCGTTACCGCCGCCAGTCCCGACCGGCGGCAGGTGCGGATCGGCGGCGTGGCGTCGTCCGCCAATGCGCTGGCCGATCATCTGTCGATCGTGTGGCTGACGCCGGCGATGGACCGGTTGTTTCTGGACAGTCCGGGCGGGCGACGGCGGTTTCTGGATCGGCTGACGCTGGCGCTGCACCCCGGCCATGCCGCGCATAGCGCCCGCTATGACGCGGCGATGCGCGCGCGCAACCGGCTGCTGGCGGACATCCGCCGGGCCGATCCCGCCTGGCTCAGCGCGCTGGAAGCGCAGATGGGCGAGCATGGCACGGCGCTGGCGGCGGCGCGGGCGGATCTGGTGGCGCGGTTGAACGACGCGCTGGCCGACCAGCCCGACGAACCCTTCGCCCGGCCGCTGATCGCGATCGAGGGGGAGGAAGCGAGCGACGAACCCTTGGCGCAGCGGCTGGCGCGCGAGCGGCGGCGCGATGCGGCGGCGGGGCGGACGTTGAGCGGGCCGCATCGCCACGACCTGTCGGTTACCCATATCGCCAAAGGTCAGGCCGCCGCACTCTGTTCCACCGGCGAGCAGAAGGCGTTGCTGCTGTCGATCCTGCTGGCCCATGCCGCGCTGGTGGCGGCCGACCGGGGCCAGCCGCCCGTCCTGCTGCTCGACGAAGTGGCCGCGCATCTCGACCCGCTGCGCCGCGCCGCACTCTTCCAACGTTTGCAGGAAAGTGGGGGTCAGGTGTGGATGACGGGCACCGAATCCAGTCTTTTCAGTGAATTACCTGATGCAACCCGGCTGACTGTAACGGCCGGCCATGTTTTTCGTTCCGCAGCATAACGCATCGACGAAACGACTCGTCGCCCGACGCTTGTCGGTTCGTCGGGCGTCTGGCCTAAGACCGGCATCGGGGTTCAAGCCTTAAAAACAAGTCGGGGTCGCAATCGCATGTTCGCTGGTTTTCGCGCGGTTTTCGCGGCATCTGTTCTTGCGCTTTCGACTCTCTTCGCTGTTCCCGCCACCGCCGGCACGCTGCAATGCGCACCCTTTGCCCGGCAGGTTTCCGGTATCGACATCCACGGCAATGCCAACACCTGGTGGGGTCAGGCCGAAGGTCGCTACGACCGTGGCCATGAACCCCGCGTCGGTGCCGTCCTGGCTTTTGCGGCCAGCCGCTCCATGCCGGTCGGCCATGTCGCCATGGTCAGCAAGGTCGTCAACGACCGCGAAGTGCTGCTGACCCACGCCAACTGGTCCTATCGTGGTGGTATCGAGCGCAATGTCCGCGCCATCGACGTATCGGCCAATAATGACTGGTCCGACGTGCGCGTATGGTACGGCCCGATCGGCAATCTGGGCCTGCGTTCCAACGCCGCCCGCGGCTTCATCTACGCCAGCGCGCCCAAGGGCATCGACCAGCCGGTGCAGATCGCTTCGGCCGACACGACCGGCGGCGCCGCCGTCCGCTCGGCTTTCTGACACTCCTCCCCAGATTATTTCGGGTCGGACGCTGTTCGACCCTCATCCCTGACTTTTTCGTTTTCCGCATTCTGCGAGACGTCGGCTGTGCCAGCCGACTTCAGAATGCTCTAGGCTTAACCCTTTCCAAAGGAAGCGGGTTCTAGGGTCGATCCCGGTGGGGCGATTCTAAAGTTTCGGGATCGCATAGATGTTTCGAGCGATGCGCTGGACCGCAGCCCTGCTGCTGTCCGGACTGGCAACTGCGCCCTCATGGGGTTCTGCGGTGCTGCAATGTGTACCCTATGCCCGGATCGTGTCGGGCGTAGCGATCAGGGGCGATGCGCTGACCTGGTGGGATCAGGCGGATGGACAATATAAGCGCGGCAGCAAGCCCAAAAAGGGTGCGGTGCTGGCGTTCCGGCCCAATGGTCCGATGACGCTGGGCCATGTCGCGGTCGTCAGCAGGATATTGGATGATCGCCGCGTGCTGATCCGCCATGCCAACTGGTCGGTGCCCGGCGCCATCGAGGAAGATGTGCTGGCGATCGACGTGTCGGCCGACGGCGATTGGAGTCAGGTGCGCGTGTGGCACAGCCCGACGGGCCAGATGGGCGCGCGGACCAACCCGACCTATGGCTTCATTTACCCGGCCAAGGCCAGGCTGCATGACTTCACGCCGGACGCGACGTTGGGCAGCAGCGTGCGCTTTGCCAAGGTCGATTCGGATATGTGGGACGAGCGGGCATTGCCGGCTGTGATGCGCCAGCCGCAGGCGGTGCCGGCGTCGGCCAGAGCCGTGCTCACCAGCCCCACGCGGATGGCGGCAGCGACGCCCATGCCTGTCAAGGCGGCAAAGCCCGCAAAGGCGCCGCGTGCGCGCACGCCGCATCTGGAGGCCGATCCCTTCATCGTCGAATATGCCGATGCCGCGCCGTCGCAGCGGACGCTGAGCGCCATCATCGCCGATGTGCGGCGCGAAACGGCGATGAATTGACAAACAAAAAGGGCGCCGTCACCGGCGCCCTTTTCTATGTCACTCCGCGTCGGCGGGCTTGTCTTCGCTGCCCTCGGCGGGGTTTTCGAACCAGGCTTCGACCTCACCGGTCAGCTTGATCGTCAGCGGATTGCCGTAACGGTCGCGGCTCTTGCCGGCGGCGACGCGGATCCAGCCTTCGGAAATATTATATTCCTCCACATCCTTGCGCTCACGGCCCTTGAAGCGGATGCCGATGCCGCGCTGAAGCACTTCCATGTCGAAATGGGGACTTTTGGGATTGGTGGAGAGGTGGTCGGGAGGCGTGTCGCTCATGATGAGATTCCTTGAAAAGCTGTGCTGCGCCTAGCGTCTGAGCCACTATTGCGTCAACCGCCGCGCTTTTCGTCCACATCGCAATAGATGCGCCGGATTACTCCTTCGTCCAGCCAGGCGGCAAAGCGGCTTTCCGCGTCGGCGCTGCCGGCGAAGGGATAGGCGACCGGCCGGTCGTCCACCGCGCCGCTGGCCCGCGTCAGCCGGGCGACGGCGTCGGGCGCGGTGGTCAGGATGCGGCCGCGCCGGTCGGTCGACGCGCTGTTGACGCCCACGACGCGGCCATCTTCGGCAAAGACCGGGCCGCCGCTGATGCCCGACAGGGTGCCGTCGCCGGAGGGAATGCGTCCTTTTTCGGCCCAGGCCAGCACCGGTTGCGTGAGGTCGCTGCGGCCGCGCCGGGCGCTCGCCTCCCCGATCAGTTCGGATAGGACCAGCGTGGGTTTGCCGGCGGGAAAGCCCATATGATAGCCCGGCGTGCCCGGTTGCGGCGCGCGGTTCGATAGCGGGAGCGCGCTGCTGCTGGGCAGGCCGTCGCGGACCAGCGCTGCGTCCGCCTCCCGGCTTTCCAGCACGCGCGACACCGGCCGGGCGAAGCGGCCATCCTCCAGCCCCACGCGCGTACAGTCATGGGTGACATGCTGCGCCGTCAGCCAGGCGCCGTCGCGATCGACGGCGAAGGCGGTGCCCATCGAATCGGCTGGGCCATCGGGACTGTCCTCGATCACGAACTGCTCGTCGCCCCAGCCGGGCATGGGCCGACGCGGGGAGCGGGGGTCATATTGCTCGACCTCCAGCGGGGGGACGCGAACATCCTGCCCGAACCAGGCGACCAGCAGCAACGCGCCCAGCGCGAAGGGCAGGCAGCCGCAACCCTTGCCACCCGCCATCGGATCAGCCCGCCACCGCCGCAGCGGTGAGGCAGGCGATCGCCGCCTTCATCATGGCCAGGAAGATCGCGGCCGACCGCTCATTCGCCTCGATCCGGGCCGACAGCGTGCCGAGCAGGAAATCGACGAGACGAAAGGCGACGAGTTGCAGCACCAAAGTGACGCTGCCCCAGATCACGATGTCCCAGACATTGACCGAGCCGGCGAGGCAGAAGCCGAGCGGTACGGCCAGGCCAATCGCCGCGCCGCCGAGCGAGATGGCGGCGGCTTCGTTGCCGCCACGGATCAGCGCAAATTCGTCATGTGGGGTGATCCACAGATAGAGGGCGAGCGCGGCGAGCCAGACGAGCGTGGCGCTGCCCAGATGCAGCAGGAGGATGGGAAGGCCCGATAAGAGGCTTTGGATAACGGGCATGGGATCGGTCATGCCGTCAGAAATGCCGCAACCCGCCCCAAGGTTCAATCGGGGCGAGCTGCGATCGAAATATAGATATCAGCGACAGATGCGTACGCGCACCCGGCGGTCGCGATATCGGTCGTAGCGCCATTCGTTCCAGCAGCGGGTGCGGTAACCGCGATTGCCTCTCCAGTCGCCGCGATGGCCGCGCCAGTCGCGACGGTCGTCCCAGCGGCGTCCATTGTCCCAGCGCCGGCGGTCGCCACGGTCCCAATGGCGGTCGCGATCGCCGCGCCAGCCATTCCCGCCATAATATTGTGCCTGCGCCGGGACGGCGGTGGCGCCTACCCCAGCCATGGCAAGGCCCAGCACCGCCACGCCCTTCCAGAATAATTTCATCTCTCATCTCCTCATAGTTCCCGCCCATGAGGGGGTGGGAGCATGAGGGCGAGAATGGACTCGTCCGACTGAACCGTCAGCGAATGGCTCTGTCAGCGACGGTTCAGCCTGGAACGACGGAATGATATTCTGTTACGCCCAGCCGTTTTCAGCGGCCGCGCAATGCGGCTTCCGCTTCCTGCATATAGTCGCGGGTGATGGGCAAAGCGCGGCGGTCGCGGGCATATTGGACCTGGAAATTGACCATGCCGCCATGTTCGAACACGGTCGCCGCGCCCGCCAGATAGAAGGTCCAGAGGCGGAAGAAACGCTCGTCATAAAGCGCCACGATATCGGCCTTGTGCGCCATGGTTCGCTTATACCATTCCCGCAGCGTCAGGCCGTAATGGACGCGCAGCACCTCAACGTCCGTCACCATGAGGCGCGTGCCCTCGCTGCCCGCCACCATTTCCGACAGGGCCGGGATGTAACCGCCCGGGAAGATATATTTGGTGGTGAAGGCGTCGGTGGTGCCCGGCCCGCCCATGCGTCCGATGGTGTGGACCAGCATCACGCCGTCGGGCGTCAGCAACTGGCGGCATTTGTCGAAGAAGGTGCGATAATCGGGTGTGCCGACATGTTCGAACATGCCGACCGACACGATCCGCTCGAACGGCCCGGTCATGTCGCGATAGTCGATCAGTTCGAAGCGGACATGGTCGGCGACCCCGGCGTCGATCGCGCGTTGCCGTGCGACCTTCAACTGTTCTTCAGACAGGGTGATGCCGGTCACGTCCACGCCGCAGGTGCGGTGCAGATAAAGCGCCATGCCGCCCCAGCCGCAGCCGATATCCAGCACCTTCATACCCGGTTTCAGGTGCAGCTTGGCGGCGATATGCGCCTTCTTGTCCTCCTGCGCCTGCTCCAGACCGATGCCGGCCTCATTATCCACATCGGGATAATAAGCGCAGCTATATTGGCGGTCGCGGTCGAGGAAGAGGGCGTAGAGCGCGCCGGACAGGTCGTAATGATGGGCGACATTGGCCTTCGACCGGGCGCGGTGGTTGGCGCGCCATAGTTTCTGACGCACTTCGCCGATGCCGCGCTTGAGCAGGCTCTTCGATTCGATCGACTTGCCCTGCTCCCAGGGATTGTTGGCGCGAATCATGGAGATGAATTCCATGATGCCGCCGCCCTCTATGCCGACACGGCCGTCGATCCACGCTTCGGCCATGCCCAGACGCGGGTCTTTCACGATGTCGAAGGGCACCCGGCCATCCTTGAACCGCAGCGCCAGATCGGGAAATTCGGGATCGGCCTGACCGACCGTGATCGTCTTGCCGTTGGCGTAATGGACGGTCACGCGGCCGCGCGTGACGAGCCGCTTGAGAACCAGTTCAAACAGTTTCATGTCGCTACCCTGTCATGTCGTTACGCGGGCGTCAAATGCCGGCATATCAGTCGCGATCGGCATGGTCTTCCCAAAATCACCCCTACCCTCGCCGATTGGACGCGGCCTGTCCACCGCCTCTATCCCCATGAGATATCTGGCTTGTTTATGATCCGATCATTTGGCGACGCGCGGCCGACGGGGCCTGGCGGGATGGGTCGCGCGGGGTGCGCACAGGCCGGATCGGCCGATGTAACAGTTTTGCAACACAAGCCCTGAAATTGATTGAAATAAAGGTTGAACCCCTTTGCAACTCAAACTTGCGATCCTAGATGGCAGTTGCGCGGTCGTGATGCAGATCGCGCTCTTGATCTCCCGATAATGGAGAGAAGAGTCGCAGGAGTTATTATGAGAATAAGTTCGTAATATCTTTGCATCGAACCTGAACGCCGGATGAATGTCTAAGTCGCGGCGACAAGATAAATATCGAGGACTTTATGAAGACTGTGATTTTCGCAGCCATTGCTGCTGCCACCGCTGTTTCGGCCCCTGCCTTTGCTCAGGACGCTGCGCCCTTCACCGGGCCGCGCGCGGGCATCACCGCGGGCTACGACAAGTTCGATGGCCGTGACGGCTTCACCTATGGCGTGACCGCAGGCTACGACCTGGCCGTCACTCCGGGCGTGACCTTCGGTCCTGAAGTGTCGTTCAGCGACACCACCACCAGCGCCGGCGCCGGTGCGGAAGTCAGCCGCGATCTGGCCGCTTCGGTGCGCCTCGGCTACACGCTGACCCCGCAGGTTCTGGCGTTCGGCAAGGTCGGCTATGCCAACACCCGCATCGACCTGGGCAATGGCGGTGCGTCGTTCGAAGGCGTGCGTTACGGCGGCGGTCTGGAATATTCGGTGACCCCGACCACCTACATCTCGGCTGAATATCAGCGCAGCGAGTATGAATCCAATATCGGCGGTCGCGACGTTGGCCTGGTTGGCGTCGGCTTCCGTTTCTGATCCCTCTCAAGACGATCAGATTTCAAGGAAGGGCGGTCCTGCAAGGGGCCGCCCTTTTTTCGTAGAAATCGTTCCCCGGCCCAGGCCGGGGTCCAGTTCCACGATCTGAGCTGGACCCCGGCCTGCGCCGGGGAACGAAACGCCATAAATCCGCATCATCTCTTGATGTCATTGTGCAGGATGGGCCGGGGCGGGCCAGCACAAAATGAAAAGCCCCGCCGTTGCGGGCGGGGCTTTATGTCGTGCCTTGTGGAAAAGACTGCGTCCCCGGATTATCCGAGTGCGGCTTGTTTCTCTTCGGCCAGGCGCTTGATTTCGGCCTTGCTCTTCTTCTCGCTCGCCGACTTCAACTGGCCGCAGGCGGCCATGATGTCGCGACCGCGCGGGGTGCGGACCGGCGCGCTGATGCCGCCTTCGAACACGATGCTGCTGAACGCGCGGACGCGCTCGGGCGTCGAACATTCATAGTCGGTGCCGGGCCAGGGGTTAAACGGGATCAGATTCACCTTGGCCGGCAGCTTATATTTGCGGATCAGGCGGACCAGTTCGCGCGCATCCTCATCGCTGTCATTCTTGTCGCGGATCATCACATATTCGAAGGTGATGCGGCGCGCGTTGCTGGCCTTGGGATAGTCGGCGCAGGCCTGAAGCAATTCCTCGATGCCATATTTGCGGTTGAGCGGGACCAGTTCGTCGCGCACTTCCTTGGTCACGGCATGGAGCGACACGGCCAGGTTGACGCCGATTTCCTCGCTCGCGCGGGCCATCATCGGAATGACGCCGGAGGTGGACAGGGTGATGCGGCGGCGCGAGAGGGCGAGGCCATCGCCGTCCATGACGACCTTGAGCGCGTCGCGCACGTGCTCGAAATTATAGAGCGGTTCGCCCATGCCCATCATGACGATGTTGGTCAGCATCCGCCCGTCGGGCGAATATTGCGAGGCGTCCTCATCCTCGTCCGCATCATTGGCCGCACCCATATTGCCCTTGGGCCATTCGCCCAGCGCATCGCGCGCCAGCATGACCTGCCCCACGATTTCGCCCGGCGTCAGGTTGCGCACCAGTCGCATCGTGCCGGTGTGGCAGAAGCTGCAGTTCAAGGTGCAGCCCACCTGGCTGGAGACGCAGAGCGTGCCGCGATCCGCGTCGGGGATGAAGACCATTTCATAATCCTGGCCATCGTCCGAGCGAAGCAGCCATTTGCGGGTGCCGTCGGTCGACACCTGCGCCTCGACCACTTCCGGGCGGCCGACCACGAAGCGTTCGGCCATCCAGCCGCGCATCGGCTTGGCAAGGTCGGTCATCGCCTCGAAATCGGTTTCGCCGCGATGATAGAGCCAGTGGAACAGCTGTTTGGAGCGCAGCTTGGCGGCCTTCACGTCAAGGCCGACCTCCTCCAGCGCACTCTTTATCTGAGGGCGGGACAGGCCCATGAGGTCGATGCGGCCATCCTCTCGCGGGGTCACCGCGCGCGGCACGGGCACAGGGTCAAGGGGGCCGGGAATCGGCATGAGCGGGCTGGCGGCTGATTGCATGGTCGCGCACATAGTCGATTTTCGCGGATTTTTAAAGATGTGTTGAATCAGCGCAATTTGGCGCAGCCCAGCGCCGCCGCGTCGATCGCCGTCGCCGCGCCGCGCAGGGCGTAGCTGTCGGCAAAGCCGCGCCCGTCCGCGCCGACGCTGGCCACGCTCATGCTGCTGGCGGAGCGCATGGCGGCGACAATCTGCGCGTCGCCGCGCGCATCGGCGGCCCAGGCGTCCATCTGTCCGCCGACCAGCGTGAAGCGGCGCTCCCCTACGGTGAGGATGACCGGCGCCGCACTCGCCCGCGCCCGGCCGAGCCGGATATGCAGTTGCCCGCGCACATGGTTGCGTGGCCAGCTGCCGACCGAGGCGAAGCCCCTGGGCGACTGGCCACGTCGCGCGACCGGCTGGGCAATGGCGTAGCAGCGCGGCCCGCTTTGACTGGCGCCGGAATCGCGAAAGGCGCCCCAGTTTTCGAAAATGCCCAATGAATCGCGGGCCATGGCCGGCGATGCCACAAGCAGCAGGAGGGGCAGCAACGCCAAGGCGCTAGGGGTTGTGGGGCGCATGGCATTGGCAAAGCCCAAGCCGTCCCCTTTTGCAACCCCGACCGGTGCAAAGCATGCATGCGACGCTTGCAGGAGGCGTTCGAGCGGCTATGAAGGAGCATCCATCATTGTCGCCGGGATTCGACCGAACCCCCGGCTATTGGCTTAAAAAGAACGGACAGAATAGGGACATGAAGGCCACCATCGAACGCGCAACGCTCCTCAAGAGCCTGAGCCACGTCCAATCGGTGGTCGAGCGCAGAAATACCATTCCCATCCTGTCCAACGTCCTGATCGAGGCATCGGCCGACGGCGCGATCAAGCTGATGGCGACCGACCTTGACCTGCAGATCGTCGAAAGCGTGTCGGCGCAGGTGGAACAGGCCGGCGCCACCACCATTTCCGCGCACACATTGTTCGACATCGCCCGCAAGCTGCCCGAGGGCAGCCAGGTGTCGCTGCATGCGGCCGAGGGCAAGATGCTGATCCAGGCCGGTCGCGCCCGCTTCAACCTGTCGACCCTGCCGCGCGACGATTTCCCGGTGATCGCCGAGGGCGACCTGCCCACGACGTTCGAACTGCCAGCCGAAACGTTGAAGCAGATCATCGACAAGACGCGCTTCGCCATTTCGACCGAAGAGACGCGCTATTATCTGAACGGCATCTATTTCCACGTCACAGACGACGATCAGCCGGTGCTGAAGGCCGCTGCGACCGACGGCCACCGTCTGGCGCGCGTCACCGTGACCCGCCCGGACGGCGCGGAAGGCATGCCCGGCATCATCATCCCGCGCAAATGTATCGGCGAACTGCGCAAGCTGCTGGACGAGGTCGAAGGGTCGGTGGGCATCGCCCTGTCGGCCAGCAAGATCCGCTTTGGCCTGGGCAGCGCGATCCTGACCAGCAAGCTGATCGACGGTACCTTCCCCGATTATAGCCGCGTCATCCCGACCGCGAACGACAAGCTGCTCAAGATCGATCCGCGCAGCTTCGAGGATGGCGTCGACCGCGTCGCCACCATCGCCACGGAAAAGACCCGCGCGGTCAAGATGAGCCTGGACAAGGACAAGATCACCCTGTCCGTCACCAGCCCCGAAAATGGCACCGCGGCCGAAGAAGTGCCCGGCGCGTTCCAGGGCGAAGGTTTCGATATCGGCTTCAATGCCCGCTATCTGCTCGACATATTGGGCCAGATCGACAGCGATTTGGTCGAGCTGCATCTGGCGGATGCCGCCGCGCCGACGCTGATCCGTGAAAGCGACGACAGCCCGGCGCTCTACGTGCTGATGCCGATGCGCGTCTGACGGTTATTGCAGCGCAGGTTTTCGCCTGCACATGCCCTTTGGTGCAGGTTTCAGCCTGCACCAAAGCGGGCCGGAGGTAATCCTCTGGCAAGGAGTTTGCGCTACCGGTGGAGCATGTCTTTACTGCGCGCATCCCTCGACGATAATCCGTCCCGTTCCATGACATTGATGGTCGCGCTCGGCCTTTCGGAGAGCGGGACCGAAGTATCGGCGTCCTGGATTTCGGGCAATTTTTTCCATATCGCGCGACTTTGGCCTTTGATCCTGCTGACCAAGTTCAGCGTGGTCGCCCTGCTCAACCTGCCCTTCTATTCCGGCGAACCGCTCCAGATCGCGTTGATGGTCGCCATGCTGATCATCGACGGTACGCTGATGCTGCTGCCGCGCCGCAACTGGTTCCGCCACCGCATGCCGCATATCCAGAATTGGATGATGTTGCCGATGGTGTTCCTGTCGGGCCTGACCTTCAGCCTGTGGCTGGGTTATGAAACCAAGGCCGCGACCGATGCGCTGTTCCTGGCGGCGGTGCCCGAGCTGTCGGTGGCGCTGCTGGCCGTCTGCATCTTCGGCGACCGGCGCCTGCTCGGCATCAGCTATTTCCTCGGCGCGCTGCTGGTGTCGGTGGTGGAAAAGGCGGGCATGGCCCAGATCGGCCTGTTGCTCAGCTGCGTCATCGTCATGCTGGTCGCCACATTGCGCCAGGCGACGGCGGACCGCGACCAGGCGATCGCCCGGCACCAGCAGGATCTGCGCGCCCAGCGTTCCGACCGGCTGTTGCAGGAGCATGAGCGTACCGGGCGCGGCTGGTTCTGGGAAACCGACCGCCAGGGTTGCCTGACCTATATCAGCGACACGTTGGCCCAGTCATTGTCCGTGTCCGTCGGGACGCTGATCGGCAAGCCGATCACCGAGATCGTGCGGCCCGGTGACAAGAAGCAGGGCGATGGCGAACGCACGCTGGGCTTCCATTTGTCCGCGCGTACCGGCTTTGCCGATATTCCCGTCTGCGCCGCCATGGCGAAGGAAGAGGAGCGCTGGTGGTCGATTTCGGGCCAGCCGGTGTTCAACGAATATGGCCAGTTCCACGGCTTTCGCGGGGCGGGCACCGACCTGACCGAAACGCGCCGCAACCAGGCGGAGGTCACGCGCCTGGCCCAGTTCGATTCGCTCACGGGCCTGGCCAACCGCATCCAGATGCTGCGGTCGCTGGAGCAGGCGGTGGCCGATCGCCATGGCAAGCCGGGCGAATGCACGCTGATGATGCTGGACCTCGACCGGTTCAAGATCGTCAACGACACGCTGGGCCACCCCGCCGGCGACGCCCTGCTGCGTCAGGTCAGCCAGCGGTTGCAGCGCGTGGTCGGCGAAAAGGGGCTGGTCGGACGGCAAGGCGGCGACGAGTTCAAGATATTGCTGCCCGGCCGCCACGACCAGACCGTGCTCGCCCATCTCGCGCAGGCGGTCATCAGCGCGGTGTCGCAACCCTATACGGTCGAAGGCAATGCCGTGGTCATCGGCGTGTCGATCGGCCTGTCGGTCTGTCCGCAGGATGGCGTGACCGCCGATGCGCTGATCCGCAACGCCGACCTGGCGCTCTACGCCGCCAAGGGCGACGGGCGCGGCGTCCATCGCTTCTATTCGTCGGACATGCATGCCGACGCGGAAAATCGCCGGCAGCTGGAGGAGGATCTGCGTCGCGCGCTGACCGACGACGGCCTGCACCTGGTCTACCAGCCGGTCGTGTCGTCCAAGACGGAGCAGATTACCGGTTACGAAGCGCTGCTGCGCTGGAACCATCCGGTGCGTGGGCCGATCTCACCGGCGCTGTTCATACCCATTGCGGAAGATAGCGGCCTGATCGCCCAGATCGGCGAATGGGTGATGCGCACCGCCTGTCGCGACGCGGCGGAATGGCAGGAGGGTATCCGCGTCGCGGTGAACGTGTCGCCGACCCAGTTCGCCAATCCCGGCTTCCCCTCCACCGTCATGAGTGCATTGGCCGCCGCGCAGCTGGCGCCTGAGCGGTTGGAGCTGGAGATTACCGAGAGCGTCTTCCTGAACGACGACGATGGCACGGACGCGATGTTCAACCGGTTGAAGGCAATCGGCGTCCGCCTGGCGCTGGACGATTTCGGCACCGGCTATTCCTCGCTCGGCTATCTGAAAAAGGCGCCGTTCGACAAGATCAAGATCGACCAGAGCTTCGTGCGCGGCGCCGCGATCAAGGGCAATCGCAACAGCGCGATCATCAAGGCGATCGTCAGCCTGGCCGAGGCGCTGGGCATGGACACCACGGCCGAGGGCGCGGAAACGCAGGATGAGCTGGCGCTGATCCGCCAGCTGGGTTGCAGCCATATCCAGGGCTATATTTACGGCCGGCCGATGCCGATGGCCGATGTGATGGCCAGCCAGAACCGCGCCGGCACGGCGGCCAGCGCCAATGGCTTCCAGTCCAGCCGCCCCGAACGCAAGACGATGCTGCGCACCATCGCGGTCCATCATGACGGCCATGTCTATATCGGCCGCGTGCGCAATATCTCCGCCACCGGGGCGTTGATCGAAGGATTGTGGAACGTGCCGGTGGGCACGCTGTTCGCGATCGAGCTGGCCGAAAACCAGTTCGTCAACGCCACCAGCAAATGGTCGAGAGACGATCGCATGGGCGTGGAATTCGCCGGCGCCGTGGATGTCAGCACCTTGCGCAATCCGCCGCGGTCCATGGCCTCCTAAAGCATGATCCGATGCGATCGAATCGGATCATGCTGACTTCAAACGGCGTTAAACAGATGCCAGAAAGTCGCCACTGGCGATGATCGGCCATTCGGATGGGTCGCGCGCATAGACATAGGTCCATGCCGCGACCGGGCCTTGTTCCCCCTCGACCATCAGCCGTAGCCGCCGATATTCGTGCGGCTGCGGGCTATCCACCGCACATTCCTCATAATCGTCGAGCCAGGCCAATGTGACCTCCGCGTCGCTCAATGCGAACAGGTCGCCTGTCACCACACCCTCTGCGCCCGGTACGAAGCCCGGATAGCCTGCCAGGCGGTACAGCATGCCCTGCGCCCGTGCCGACCCCACAAGCTGCGCCTTGGCCCGCAGGCGCCGCGCCATCGGCCCGTCGAAGGCAAAGCGCAGCGTGCCATAGACGAATAACAGGCTATCGCTCACCGCGCGTCCATTTCACCATATTGCGGCGAAATTTCCCAATAACGGGATATTTCATCGTCGCCCCTTGTCCTGCAACCATCGAAAATACGCGGATTTCTGCCGAAAATGCAGATTTGGCACGGCCTCTGCAAAGTCTGTTGGCATCAAGGCCGGATGGTCGGCCAACGTACAACAGGGAGTATCCACCATGTCCATCGCCAAGATCCAGAACGCCGCCTTCGCCCTTGCCAGCGCTTTCATCGTCGCCGGCCTGTTCGTGAGCGCCGCCGTTCCCGTCGCGCCGATCGCCTGATCGCCCCATCCATCCTATCAACGGAAAGTCAGAGACATGAACAACAGTTTCACCCTGGACCGTCGCAATGGCAAGATCATGGGCGTGTGCGCCGGGATCGCCAACCGCACCGGCCTGGACGTCACGATCCTGCGCGTCGCGCTCGTACTGCTGACGCTCTGCGCGCTGGGGCCGATCGGCGTCGTGGCCTATCTGCTGGCCGGATGGCTGGCGGAGGGTTGAGCCTGCAGAGCCGTTCGATCGGGACCACCAAAGTCGATATCAAGTAAAAAGGCCGCCCTGCTTATCGCAGGAGCGGCCTTTTGGCATCCCGATCACACGGGATGAAGATCGCGATAGATACGCGATCAGGCATAAAGCACCGAATAGAAGGTCAGCATCTGAACGCCGACCGCAACGGCCAGCACAGTGCCCTGAAACATCTGACGCATATTTTGCTCCATAGTTGCAAGAATCAATCCCCGGTTTTTGGGGATGCGGGCCACTACGCCCGTCATATTCTTGTAACAATCGCAAAGCGCGACATGCCGATTGCATCAAACGCAACAGAGCAACAGGGGTGTTACCCCAAAGCCACGATCATGGCCTGCGCCGCGGCCGGGTTGCGCTCCTTCGCGCCACCGATGAAGAAGCCGAACATGTCGCCCTGCGCCGCCTGCCGTTGCGCGCGATCGGCCCAGCGGGCGATGTCGGCGGGGGCATAGCCGGTTGCTTCGTCGGACCGGGCGCGCATCAGCCGCATATAGGAAAAGCCGACGTCATGGCCGGTGATGGCGGGATAATCGTCATGATCGGCCCAGACCACCGCCGCACCGGCATCGCGCGCCATGGCGAGGAAGGCAGGATCGTCGAAGCTTTCATGCCGGACCTCCAGCGCATGGCGGAGCGGTACGCCATCGACGCTGGCCGGCAACAATTGCAGGAAGGCGCCGAAATCGTCGGCGTCGAACCTCTTTGTGGGCATGAATTGCCACAGGATCGGGCCGAGCCGGTCACCCAGTTCGGCGATACCTTGCTGCGTGAATTTCGCGATCGAATCGCCGGCTTCGGCCAGGATCTTGCGATTGGTGCAGTAGCGCGACGCCTTCACCGCGAACTGGAAGCCATCCGGCACCGCCCTGGCCCAGCCGGCGAAAGTCGCGGGCTTCTGACTGCTATAATAGGTCGCGTTGATTTCCGTCGCGGTCAGATGTTCGCCGACATAGGCCAGCTCATCCTTCTGTCGCAGCCCCGCCGGATAGAAGCTGCCGCGCCATGGCTCATAGACCCAGCCGCCAATGCCCACCCTGATCCGCCCTGCCATTTATGCTCTCCCTACAGCGCCAGCCTTCTCATCTATGGCGCGGCGCGGGCCGGGTTACAAAATGGTTATTCGCAGGCCAGCTTGGCGGAAGGGCGGGTCGGCCAATCATCGTGCCCTGCAATTCCAGCATCCTGCGGAATTTTGCTGCGTGACCGGACCCATGATCCTGATTCGACCGACCGCATGGCGAAAATATATGGCGCTCGCCCTGATCGCGAGCCTGATGGCGGGCGCTGCCTATTGCCTGCGCCTGGGCTATCCCTGTGGACAGACATTCACGATCGTCCCGGCGACGGCCGCGCCCGACGCGCGTGCGCGCGGTACGGTCGCCCTGCTGCTGTCGGGCGACATGGGCTTCAACATCGGCATGGGGCCAAGGATCGCCCGACAACTGGCCGCGCAGGGCATATCCGTGCTGGCCGTCAATTCCCTGAGCGCCTTTTCACGGCGACAGACGCAAGGCGATACGCAGGCCTTCATGGTCGCCGCCATCCGACGGGCCCTGGCATTGCGCGGCGCAAAGCGTGTCATGCTGGTCGGCCATTCCTTCGGCGGCAACATGGCGCTGGCCGGGCTGCGCGATTTGCCTGCGGGTCTGCGCGCGCAGTTGAGTGGAATCGCGATGATCGTGCCCGCCGACACCATGTTGTACCTAGCCAGCCCGGACAGCATTCTGGCGTTCGGCCGCAATGACGGGCCGGCCATGCCGTTCGCCCGCAGCCTGAACTGGGCGCCCGTCCTGTGCGTTTATGGCGTGCAGGAGAAGCACAGCCTCTGCCCCTTGTGGCACGCGCCGAACGTTCATGTGGCGGCGCTGCCGGGCGCGCATTCGCTGAACCATGATGCCCCGCTGGTCGCAGCGACCGTGCTGCGCGCGCTGATCGATCACGACGCCGATCGCGGGTAGCAGGCTATTTTGCGGGCTGGCGCTTGAGGCCGATCAGCCAGGGCTTGACCCCGCGCGAGGGTTTGGGCGTGCCGTCCAGCCGCTTTGCGCGCAAGATGGTGATGGGCTTGACGATCATTTGCCCGCGCATAGGCCCGGACCCGCAACAGGTCGGCACGGCCAGAATCTTGCGCACCACATCCATGCCGCCGACCACATGGCCGAAGGCGGCATAGCCGATATAGGCGCCGCGCGCGTCCATATTGGGCGTCGCGCCGATGGTGATGAAGAAATTGCCCATGGCCGAATTGGGCCGATTGGGCCGCGCCATGGAGAGGGTGGCGTCGAGATGAAGGATCCCGGTCTGCGTCGTCGGCTCATGCGGGATGGGCGGGAGCGAGCGGCGGGCGTCGGTGTCGATGCCGCCCTGGATCAGGCCATATTCGGGATCGCTCTTGCGCCGCGCCGCGCGATAGAAGGTCACGCCGTCGAAGCGGCCATCATCGACATAGGTGAGGAAGTCGGCCGAGGTGCGCGGTGCGCGCTTCTGGTCCACCGCGACGACGATCGTGCCGACGGAGGTTTCGATCGCGACGCGGGTGAAGCCGGGCGTGGGCCGGTTGGCGGGAAGGGCGAAGGCCATGGCAGGCGCAAGGCCGACCAGCAGGCAGAGCAGACGCAAAAGAAACGACATCGGCGCAGCCCTACAGAGCGAGCAACCGCTGCGCAACCGAGGCGCATGACCAAATATCGGCTGTGAAGGCGCTAGCCCCTTGCCGAAGCAAGGGTGGTGATCCCAACGGGATTCGAACCCGTATCGCTGCCGTGAAAGGGCAGTGTCCTAACCGTTAGACGATGGGACCACATGCAGAACTGAGTGGCCAGTGCTGCGAAGCGAAGGCGCAATTAGGCGGGGACGACGAAACGGTCAACCCCCTTTGCGCAAGAAAAATGCAATATTTTTCAATCGGCCCAGGCGGCATCCTCCAGATGCAGTTCGGCGGCGGGACGGCTGCCCCAATCGTCGATCTTCGCCTTGCCCGCGACCCATAATTTGCGGTCGTAGGGCGCGGCCAGGATCGCCTGCCCCATGTCGCTTTCCGCCTTGCGAAAGGCGATGGTCTTGATCGACCGGCCGTCCATGCCCGCCATGACGGCGCGCAAATGGCCGTTGCCCACGACGTCGGCCTTCACCACCCGCATGGGGCCGGCGGCGATCAGCGGTGCGGGCCAGCCGGCGCCATAGGGGCCGCCCTGCTCGATCGCGGCGACGAAGTCGGGGTTGACGCCCGCGGGCGCCAGCACCGCGTCGATCAGCAGCGCACGATCGTCCCGCGCCCTGCTGACGGCGGCGGACAGGCGTTCGTCCAGATAGTCGGCGAGCGCGTCGATCCGGTCGGCCATGACGGTCAGGCCCGCCGCCATGGCATGGCCGCCGCCCGCGACCAGCAGGCCGCTATCCTTGGCCGCCAGCACCGCAGCGCCAAGGTCCACGCCGGATATGGAGCGGCCCGAACCCTTGCCCACGCCGTCGTCGTCCACGGCGATGACGATGGCGGGGCGGCCGGCCTTTTCCTTGATGCGCCCTGCAACGATGCCGATGACGCCGGGATGCCAGCCCTGCCCCGATATGACGGCGACGGCGCGATTGCCCTGCGCGGCGAGAAGTTCCTCCGCCTGTTCCTGCACCGTCGATTCGATGGCGCGGCGTTCTTCATTATAATGATCGAGCTGGGCGGCGATCCGCGCAGCCTCGTCCGGATCTTCCGTCGTCAGCAGCCTCACGCCCAGATCCGCTTGCCCCACACGGCCGCCGGCGTTTATGCGCGGGCCGAGCGCGAAGCCGAGGTCATGGCAGAGCGGCGCGCGGGTCAGGCGGCTGGCGTCGATCAGAGCGGCCAGGCCGACATTGTGCCGCTTCGCCATGACTTTCAGCCCCTGCGCCACGAACGCGCGATTGAGGCCGCGTAGCTGCGCCACGTCCGCCACCGTGCCCAAGGCGACGATGTCCAGCAGGTCCAGGATATTGGGCTTGGCCCGGCTTGCGAACCAGCCGCGCGCGTCGAGCGCTTTCAAAAGCCGCGCGCCCAGCAGGAAGGCGACACCGACCGCGGCCAGATGCCCGTGGACGGCGGCATCGGGATGCTCGTCCAGACGATTGGGGTTCACCAGCGCGAAGGCTTCGGGAAGCTGCGTCGCGCATTTATGATGATCGACCACGACGACATCCACGCCGGTCGCCTTGGCCATCGACAGCGCCTCGAACGCCTGTGCGCCGCAATCGACGGTGACGATCAGGCTCGCGCCCTCCCCCGCCAGCCGCACCAGCGCCTCGCCCGAGGGGCCATAGCCCTCCATCAGCCGGTCGGGGATATAGGGTTTGGCATGCAAGCCAAGGTCGCGCAGCAGGCGGATGAGCAGCGCCGCGCTGGTCGCGCCGTCGACGTCATAATCGCCGAAGATGCGCACATCCTCCTGCGCCTGAACCGCGTCGGCGATCCGCTCGGCCGCCGCGTCCATGTCACGGAACAGGCTGGGGTCGGGCATGAAGGCGCGAATGGTGGGGTTACGGTGCGCGTCCAGCGCGTCGCGCGGGCAACCGCGCGCCAGCAGCAATTGCGTCACCAGATCGTCGGGCAGATAGGATGGGTCGCGCGCATCGGCATTGCCGCCCCGCCAACGCCAGGGCTGACCGGACAGGGAGCGTGAAATATTGAGGGCAAATGTCATGCATCGGCTCTAGACCCCGCAACGTCATGAGGGAAGCACGGCAAATCATGTCGCGAACGGAACCGTCGCAACCCTTTGGGCGTATTGCCTCTTTGCGGGGCATGTGGAATGCCCGGCGCGAAAGGGGCATCGCGATTTCATGACAAGACGGCAGGCCTATCATGTCCGGCGTATAGTGGCCGTGGCGCTGATGTCGGCATCGCCGCTGCCGTTGATGGCGCAGAGCGCGACGCCCCCGCCCCCCGCCCCGGCCGGTGCCGCGCAGAGCGACGCCGAAGAGCCGATCCTGCCCGACGATCAGTTCGAGGCGCGACTGCCCAAAGTACCGGCCAAGGTGCCCGCTGATCCCAAGGCGACCGATGCCAACGCGCCCCTGCCCTCCATCGACAGCTGGATCGACCAGCAGATGCCGCAATCATCGGCCACGCCCGCCGAATTGCCGGCGGCGATCGATCCGGCCGAGGAGCAGGAACTGGCCCAGCCGCTACCGTCGCTGGACAGCGTGACCGTGCCGGCCAATGTCGCGGCCGAGCAAGACCCCAATGCCAAGCTGCCCGACGTGCGCTACGCCACCAGCATAGAGGGGTTCGGCAAGACGGGATTGGAGGACGAATTTCGCGGCGCATCCGCGCTGATCGACGGCAAGGGCAAGGCGGACACCGCCGCCATGGTGCAGGCCCGCGCGCAGGAGGATGAGAAGCTGGCGACGCGCCTGCTCTATTCCGAGGGCTATTATGATGCGACTGCGCTCGCCAGCCTGGATCAGGCGGGTGACGGGACGCTGAAGGCCGTCATTTCGGTGACGCCGGGCAAGCGGTACAAGATCGGCACGATCGTCATCACCGCCGACCAGACCGTGCCGCCGGGGCTGGTCCGTGACAGTCTGCCATTGAAGAGCGGCGATTTCATCGTCGCGACTCTGGTGGAGAGCGCGGAAGCCAATGTGGCGCTGAAGCTGCCGGAAAATGGCTATCCCTTCGCCAAGGTGGGCGAACGCGACATCTTGCTCGACCCCGCAACGGTGACGGGCGATTATACGCTGCCCGTCGCAGTCGGTCCGCGCGGCACCTTCCGCAAGATCGTGACCTCCGGCGAGAAGCAGGCGTTCGGCGCCGACCATATGGAGGTCATCAAACGCTACAAGCCGGGCCAAATCTATGACAGCCGCGAGGTCGATGACCTGCGCAAGGCACTGGTGGCGACGGCGCTTTTCTCCAGCGTATCGGTCGAGCCGGTGCAGACCGGCGAGGCCGGACCGGACGGGACCGAATATGTCGACCTGATGGTCGAGCAGGAGGCCGGGCCGCCCCGCACGCTGGCGGGCGAAGCGGGCTATGGCACCGGCCAGGGGTTCCGTGCGGAGGGCACATGGACCCATCGCAACATGTTCCCGCCCGAAGGCGCGCTGATCCTGGGCGCGATCGCGGGGACGCAGGAACAGGGCGCGTCGGCGACCTTCCGCCGGTCCAATGCCGGCAAGCGGGACAAGACGTTCCAGACCGGCATCACATTGAACCACCAGAATTACGACGCCTATGAAGCCTTTACCGCCGGCCTGAATGTCGGCTGGTCGCGGCAATCGACGCCGATCTTCCAGAAGCGCTGGACCTACAGCTATGGCGCGGAAGTCCTGCTGACCAACGAACAGGTGGTGACCAACCTGCTGACGGCGGACAAGACACGGCGCACCTATTTCATCGGCGGCCTGCCGGTGCAGGTCGGCTATGACCGGTCGAATGATCTGCTCAACCCGACCAAGGGGTTCCGTGCCAATGTGCGCGCCGAACCGGAAGGGTCGTTGCAGGGCAATTTCTCCCCCTATCTGCGCGCCAGTTTCGACCTGACCGGCTATTATCCGGTGTCGGACAGCCTGGTCATCGCAGGCCGGGCGAAGGTCGGCACGATCAGCGGGGTCAGCCGCGACGATGTCGCGCCCTCGCGGCGCATCTATGCCGGCGGCGGCGGGTCGGTGCGTGGTTTCGGCTATCAGGAATTGGGGCCGAAGGACGCGAACAACGATCCGGTCGGCGGCCGGTCCGTCAACGAATTCGCGGTCGAGGGCCGCTATCGCTTCGGCAATTACGGCGTCGTCGCCTTTGTCGATGCCGGTCAGGTCTATGAAAGCTCCATGCCCAAATTCAACGACATGCGTTATGGCGTCGGCATAGGCGGCCGCTTCTACACCAATTTCGGTCCGTTCCGCGCGGACATCGCCATGCCGATCAATCGGCAGCCCGGCGAATCCAAATTCGCCCTCTATATCGGTATCGGACAAGCCTTCTGATGGCGCAGGACGACACCCCCAGCCCGGCGGCGCAAGCGACCGAAACCGTCATCGTGCGGACCAAGCGGCCGCTATGGCAGAAGATCGCGATCGGTGCGGTCGGTCTGATCGTGGCGCTAGTGGTTCTGGTCGCGGGCCTGCTGCTCGGCCTCAATACCCAGCCGGGCAAGAAATTCCTGATCCAGCAGATTGCCGCGCTCCAGATGGAATCCGGCATGAAGATCGAGGTCGGCCGGATCGACGGGTCGATCTATAGCGACATGACGATCCATGATCTGGTGCTGCGCGACCCCAAGGGCGTGTTCGCGGTCAGCCCCAAGGTGCATGTGATCTGGCGTCCGTTCCGCTACATCAACAAGCATATCTCGGTCAGCCTGCTGGAAACGCCGCTGGTCGTTCTGGCGCGCAGCCCGAAGTTCAATGTCGTGGCGAGCGATCCCAACGCGCCGATCCTGCCGGACCTGGATATCGACGTCGATCGGATGAAGATCGGCAAGTTCGTGCTGGCCAAGCCGGTGATCGGCCAGAAGCGCGAGATCGCGATCGATGGCGTCACCCATATTTCGGACGGTCGCGCCATCCTGTCCGCCGATGCGATCGTCGACAGTGGCGACCGGTTGCAGGCGAAGCTGGACGCTGTGCCGGAGCAGAATCGCCTGTCCATGAGCGGCACGCTGACCGCGCCGAAGGGCGGCGTGATCGCCGCCATGTCGGGCCTCACCGATGGCATGACCGCGACGCTGGATGGCAAGGGCACCTGGCAGGCATGGGACGGCAGGATCGTTGCGACATCGCCCAAGGGTGAGTTGGCGAATATCATGCTGGCGGCCCGCGACGGCAATTTCACGGCAAAAGGCCCGGTGCGCCCGGGGCTGGTCCTGGCGGGCACCGTCGATCGACTGACCGCGCCGCAGCTGGACGTCGATCTGTTCGCCGGGCTGAACGAGCGGCGGGTGAATATCAAGGGCACGCTGCGGTCCCCGGCGATGAGCGCCGACGCGCAGGGCCTGATCGACCTGGGCAAGAGCCAGTTCAGTGCATTGAAGATCAATGCCGCGCTGCTGACGCCCGGCGCGATCATGGACAAGGTGAAGGGGCGTGATGTCCGCGCGTCCATCATCCTCGACGGGCCGATGGCGACGCCCTTCATCGACTATGACATTACGGCCAAATCGCTGGCCTTCGACGCCACAGGTATCGACAATCTGAAGGCCAGCGGCCGGGCGGTGATCGACGCGGACCGTATCCGCATTCCGGTCAATGCCACCGCGACCCGCGTGACGGGCCTGAACGCCGCCGCCGGCGGGCTGCTCCAGAACCTCCGGGTGAAGGGCGACTTCGCTTATGCGGCGGGCAAGCTGATCAGCGACAATCTCAAGATCGACAGCGACAAGGTGGATGCCACCGCGATCGTGCTAGCCGACCTCGACAACGCCATCTATCGCGGCGCGCTCAAGGGCCGGGTCAATGATTACAAGATCGACGGCGTCGGCATCGTCAACCTGAACACCGATGTCGAGCTGATCCCCGGACCCAAGGGTGGGTTCGGGCTGGGCGGACGGTTCGGCGTGCGGACCGCGCGCTGGGAGAATGCCTCCGTGCGCGACTTCCTGGGCGGCAATGCAGTCATGTCCGGCCGGATCGGCATGACGCCGGAGGGCAAATTCACGCTGGCCGGCCTGAAGGGTGCGGCGCCCAATTTCACCATCCATTCGGGGTCCGGCAGCTATGACACGGACGGGCAGGTCGCGTTCGACGCCACGGCCTCCTCCAAACAATATGGCCCGCTCGCGCTGACGGTGCGCGGGACGATGGAACGGCCGCAGGCGGTGTTGCGCGCGGCGCGGCCCAATGTGGGCGTGCAGCTGACCGATGTGGTCGCCAAGCTGAATGGCGAGGCGGCCGGTTATCGGCTGGAGGCGACCGGTGGGTCGCCTTATGGCCCCTTCTTCGCCAATGTCCTCATTCGCACGGCGCAAGGGCCGCTGACCATTGATGTGACCAAGGCGCGCTTTGCCGGGGTCGATATGAACGGCCGGATCCAGCAGAGCGCCGCCGGGCCCTTCACCGGGCAGCTGGCGCTCAATGGCTCCGGCATCAATGGCGCGGTCAAGCTGGCGGCGGTGGGCAAGGTGCAGGGCGTGGACGTCAACGCCACCGCCAGCAATGCCAAATTGCCGGGCGAGGCCGATGTCGTGATCGGCCGGGCGATCGTCACCGCCTCCATCCTGCTGACCGACCAGCCGCAGATCAAGGCGGACGCCCAGTTCGCCAACGCCGCCTATGGCGCCTATGTCGTGCGCAAGGCGCGGGCGCGGGTCGATTATCAGGGCGGGCGTGGACGCGCGCAGCTGGTCGCCGATGGATCGAGCGGCGTACCCTTCTCGCTCGCGGTCAATGCCGCGCTGCGTCCCGACCTCTACGCCGTGGTGTTGCAGGGCAAGGCCGCCAATGTCGATTTCAAGCTGGCGCAGCCGGCGATCATCCGCACCGAGCCGGGCGGGTATCGACTGGAGCCGGTGACGCTGGTGCTGCCGCAGGGCAAGGTCGATCTGGCTGGCCGCTTTGGCGACATGACAAGCGCGCAGGCGCGGTTCAAAGATTTCGATCTGGCCATCGTCAACATGATGGCGCCGGGCATGGGCATTGGTGGCCGGATGACCGGGACGCTGGATTATGCACAGAAGGGCAGCGCCTTCCCCACCGCGACGACGCGGCTGGCGATCAACGATTTCCGCCGGTCCAGCCTGACGGCCGTGTCCGATCCGGTATCGATGAGCGTCGAGGGCAAGCTGTCCTCGGCCGGTGGCGACCTGCGCGGGCTGATCCGCGAGGGCAATGCTACGCTCGGCCGTTTCACCGCCACGCTGGCACCGCCGGGGGCGGGCGCAAGCTGGGCCGAGCAGCTGCAGAATGCGCCGCTGGGCGGTGGCATCCGCTATGCCGGACCGGCCGACGTGCTCTTCTCCTTTGCGGGGATGGCCGACCAGCAATTGACCGGTGGGCTGGCGGTTGCGGCCGATTTCAGCGGGCGACTGGCCGATCCGCGGCTGAACGGCGTGGTGCGGGCCAATGCGCTGACCTATGAGAATGAGACGTTCGGCACGCGTGTCACCCAGATGAAGCTGGATGGACGCTTCACCAACGATCATCTGGAGATTCGCGATTTCTCCGGCCGGGCCGGCGACGGCACGGTGCAGGCGTCGGGCAATGTCGGGCTGGCGGCGGACGCCGGCTTCCCGATGGATATCGCGGTGAAGCTCAATCGCGCGCGGCTGGCCCGCAGCGAGGCGATCACCAGCGTGGTCAGCGGGACGCTGAACATCAGCAACAGTCCGGCCAATGGCGGGTTGATCAAGGGCGACCTGAACCTGCCGGAGACGCGCTATCGCGTCGCCTGGCAGGGTGGTACCGAGATCCGCCAGCTGACCGGCGTGCGGCGCAAGGGCGAAGGCGGCGATGCGCTCGACGCGCGGCTGGCGGCACGCAAGGCCGCGGCCAAGCCCGCCGACTGGAAGCTGGATATCAGGGTGCGGGCCGACAACGAGATTTATGTGACCGGCATGGGCCTGGATAGCGAATGGAAGACCAACATGCGCGTCACCGGCACCACCGCCAATCCGCGCGTGGTCGGCAAGATCGAATCGCTGCGGGGGCGCTACAGCTTCTCGGGCCATCAGTTTGACCTGGAGCAAGGCGTCATCACCTTCAATGGGCCGATGATGAACCCGATCCTGCAGATCAAGGCGCAGACGCGGATCGACACTGTGACGGCGGGCATTCAGGTGACAGGATCGGCGCAGCAGCCCGATATCGCCTTCATCTCCACGCCTACTTTGCCGCAGGACGAGATATTGTCGCGCATATTGTTCGGCGACAATGTCGCGAACCTCTCGCCGATGCAGGCGGTGCAGCTGGCGGCGGCGCTGAATGGCCTGCGCGGTGGCAGTGGCGGCTTGAACCCGATGGGCAAGTTGCAAGGCGCGTCGGGCCTAGATCGGATCGGCATCGTCGGTGGCGATGACACGACGGGGCGCGGCACGTCGCTGGCGGTCGGGCAGCATATCTCCAACAATATCTATGTGGAGGTGATCACGGACTCGAAGGGCTTTACCGCCACACAGCTGGAGATCGCCCTGTCCAAGACGCTGAGCCTCTTGTCGAAGACCGGCACCAATGCCGGGTCGTCGGCGAACCTGCGCTATTCTAAGGATTATTGAGGGAAAGCGGATCGGTGCTGGACGCTAAGCGCCTGCTTCATATGAAGCGTGCCCGGCGCAGGCCGGGGTCCAGTCCTGTCCTCTGAACTGGACCCCGGCCTGCGCCGGGGAACCATAGAAGCATGCCTGCGCCGACGGTCGATCAGCTATCGGCGACGCGTGTGACGCTGATCGACTGGGCGTTCATGGTTGCGCCGCCGAAGATGGTCATGAAGGCGATATCGGTGGCGTCGCGGCCGACGGCGATGCGGACCATGGTTTCGACCGGGGCGAGGCCAGTGGCGTCGACCAGATGCCAGGCGCCGTCGAGCCAGACTTCGACCACGGCGTGGAAGTCCGGCGGATCGAGATCGAGCGCGTAGACCGACACCAGCCGGGCGGGAATGTCGCGCGACCGGATGAGCGCGGCGGTCAGATGGGCATAGTCGCGGCACACGCCCTGCTGCGCGACGAACGTGTCTGCGGCCGTGGTGGTGATGTTGGAGCTGCCCGGCACATAGACGAGATTGTCATGGACCCAGTCGACCAGTGCCTGCACCAGCGCCCCGCCCTCCAGATCGGCGAAATGGCCGCTGACGAAGCTGCCGAACCGGTCGGCCTCGCAATAGCGGCTGGGCCAGATGAAGGGGAGGACATCCTCCGGCAAGCTGTGCAGCGAGCTTTTGGGAAGATTGGCGATGACGACCGGCGGACGGTCGATATCCACCGTGGCGCGGTAGGTGCTGAGCATGCGGCCCGTGCCGGTGCGGGTCCAGGTGCGACGACCGATGCCGCTACCGCCGACCTTGTTGGTTAGCGGGCCGGCATTGTCGATGATGTGCGATTGGGTGATGACCCGTTGGTCCGGCACCGCCGCCGCCTCCACGGCCAGAAGCACGTCGGTAGGTTCGGCAAATTGATAGTCGAGTATCGCTTCGATCGCGACGCGCATGGGATGATTCCAATGTGAGAGGGGCAGGCCGAATCAGCGCGCCAGTAGCAGCATCGGGGTGCCGCAAAAGGATTGCCAGAACAGATTACAACGGGGGTGCCGAACAGTTCCGCTGGAGTGGCCGGGAATAGGATAGATGCGGCTTAACTTCGCACATGTCCCGCAGATCGGGACATTTTGTTACGTCGTGCCGATCCTATCGGAAAGTCGATCATCCGATGCGAGCCAAGCTATGGATCCAGCCTGCCTGGCGCATCCGGCAGAAGCCACAGGACTACCAACAAATGTCTAAAGCTGGACCCCGGCCTGCGCCGGGGAACGCTTCATAAGGGCGCAGCGTCATGGCGATTTCCCGACGGTAAAAGGCCCGCTGCGTGGGAGACGCGGCGGGCCTTTTCGGTGCGTGATGCGCAAGGCGGGCGGGGGCCATGAGGGGCGATCCGGCTGATCCGGCCGGGCGCACCCTCAGGGCTTATTCGCCATCATCCTCCGCATCGGGTCCGGTCATCATGCCTTCGGCGACTTCCTCGGTCTTGCCGCGGATCGCCTGTTCCAGCTTGTCCGCCAGTTCGGGATGTTCCTTGAGATAGGTCTTCGCATTTTCCCGGCCCTGTCCGATGCGGACCGAGTCATAGGAGAACCAGGCGCCCGACTTTTCGACGATCCCGGCCTTGACGCCAAGGTCGAGCATTTCGCCGATCTTGGAAATGCCTTCGCCATACATGATGTCGAATTCGACCTGCTTGAAGGGCGGAGCGACCTTGTTCTTCACCACCTTCACGCGGGTCGCGTTGCCGACGATATCGTCGCGATCCTTGATCTGGCCGGTGCGACGGATGTCGAGGCGCACCGACGCGTAGAATTTGAGCGCGTTGCCGCCGGTCGTGGTTTCCGGGTTACCGTACATCACGCCGATCTTCATGCGCACCTGGTTGATGAAGATCACCATGCATTTGGAGCGCGAGATCGAGCCGGTCAGCTTGCGCAGCGCCTGAGACATCAGACGGGCCTGAAGACCGACATGGCTGTCGCCCATTTCGCCTTCGATTTCCGCGCGCGGCACCAGGGCCGCGACCGAATCGATCACGAGGATGTCGATGGCGTTGGAGCGAACCAGCGTATCGACGATTTCCAGCGCCTGTTCGCCGGTATCCGGCTGCGACACGATCAGTTCGTCGATGTCCACGCCCAGCTTCTTGGCATAGCCGGGGTCGAGCGCATGTTCCGCGTCGACAAAGGCAGCTGTGCCGCCGCCCTTTTGCGCTTCGGCGATGGCATGCAGCGCCAGCGTCGTCTTGCCGGAGCTTTCCGGGCCGTAGATTTCGATGATCCGCCCCTTGGGCAGGCCACCGATGCCGAGCGCGATGTCGAGGCCGAGGGAGCCGGTGGAGATGGCTTCAATCTCCAGCTTCTCCCGGCTGCCAAGCTTCATCGCCGAGCCTTTGCCGAAGGCGCGGTCGATCTGCGCGAGCGCCGCGTCCAATGCTTTCTGTCTGTCCATGTTTCCCGTCTTCTTGGAATCGATGAGTGAGAGCAGTGCAGTCATCGGCCAGTCCTCTGTCAAGCGGAACGCAGAGGTTCCGTGTGCCTGGACGATGATGTATCCTGTTTGTTCTACAAGAACAAGAGGGGAACGAAAATTTCCTATCCTGTTCCCGTAATCCTGTTTCTAGCCGCCCAGAACCTTGCCCAAAGCGCGTTCTACGGCGCCGATGGTGAAGGGCTTGGCCAATGTCGGCCGGTCGGCATGGGTGGAAGGCAGATCGTCGGCCATGCCACCGGTAGCGAAGATGAAGGGGATGTTCGCTTGCGCCAATATATCGGCCACGGGCCAGCTTTTTTCACCCTGCAAATTGCAGTCGACCAGCGCCGCGTCGAAGCCGCCTTCGCGCGCCAGCGCACAGGCCTCATCGACAGAGGCGGCAAGGCCATGCAGGCGATAGCCCAGCGCGTCGAGATAATCCTCCAGCATCATGCCGATCATCGCCTCATCCTCGACGATCAATATGCTCTTGGCGTCCGACATGCTGCTTATCCCACATTGATGCAGCCGAATCGCTACCGCATCGCGGCGGCATTGCCCAGCATATTCACCTTGATCCAGCGCAGAGCTATTCGGCCGGCCGGGTCGCCAATGCGTCGCGGGCGGCTTCGGCCAGCTGGTTGACGGAGAAGGGCTTGGGCAGGAAGGCGACATTGGCGATGTCGATCGACTTGCGCAGTTGCTCCTCCGCATAGCCGGACATGAACAGCACCGGCAGGTCGGGATAGGCGCGGCGGGCCTGGGCCACCATGGCGGGACCGTCCATATTGGGCATGACGACGTCGGAAATCAGCAGGTCGATTTTCTCCGCGCCGTTCAACACCTCCAGCCCCTGCTCACCGTCATTGGCGGTCAGCACCTTATAGCCTTGCCGCGTCAGCGCGCGTTCGGCGACGGCGCGGACCATATCTTCATCCTCCACCAGCAGCACGGTGCCGGTGCCCCAGGTTTCGGCGCGCGGCGCGGATGGCTTTGGCGCGACGGCCTGTTCTAGGTCGGCGCCGCTATGGACCGGCAGATAGATGACGAAGCTGGCGCCGCGACCCAGTTCGGATTCGGCGAAGATATAGCCGCCCGACTGTTTCACGATGCCATAGACGGTGGAGAGGCCAAGGCCGGTGCCCTTGCCCAATTCCTTGGTGGTGAAGAAAGGTTCGAAGATCTTCGCCAATATGTCCGGCGGAATGCCAAGGCCGGTGTCGGACACGCGCAACGCGGTATAGTCGGCGGCCGGCAGGATCTGCTGGCGCATTTCCCGCACCTTGATGGCGGGGACGGCATAGGTCTGGATATTGACGGTGCCGCCTTCGGGCATCGCGTCGCGGGCGTTGACCGCCAGATTGACGACCACCTGCTCCAGCTGGCCCGGATCGGCGCGGATCGCGCCCAGATTGCGGCCATGGGTGACGTCCAGCTTCACATTTTCGCCCAGCAGGCGCTTCAGGAGCGTGGAGACGTCGGCGACGATGTCGGGCAGTTGCAGGATTTGCGGGCGCAACGTCTGCTGACGCGAGAAGGCAAGCAGCTGGCGGGTGAGGCCGGCGGCGCGATTGCTGTTCGATTTGACCTGCTGAATATCGTCATAGTCGCTGTCGCCGGGCGTGTGGCGCATCAGCATCAGGTCGCAATGGCCGATGATCGCGGTCAGGATATTGTTGAAGTCATGCGCGACGCCGCCGGCCAGCTGGCCGATCGCCTGCATCTTGGTCGCCTGCGCGACTTGGCGCTTGAGATTGCTCTCCTCGCTATTGTCCTTGAGGCTGAGCAGGACCGCCGCTTCGCCAAGGCCGCGCACGCCGGCAAGGGACAGCGCGATCGGATCGTCGGGATTGTCGCGCATACGCACCGCGATGTCGCCCGACATTTGCGGGCCGACGGCAAAGCGACGCACCGCGTCGGCCACCGCCGCCTGATCCTCCCGCACGACGAGGTCGCCGGGATAGCTCGGCTTCTCGCCATCGCGCAGGCCGGCGACGCGGGCGAAGGCGTTGTTGAGGAAAAGTACGCGGCCGTCGCGATCCGCCATGGCGAGGCCGAACGGCAGCAGCGACAGCAGGGTTTCGATATAGGATAGCGCCGACGTGCCGCCACCGCCCGAAGGCTCGTCGATCAGCAGCAGGAGCATCGGGCCGTCCTGCATGGAGGCTTGGGCGCCATTGGGCTGGGCGGCGCGCTTCAGCGGCACCTGGAGCAGGCGCAGCGGCAGGCCGCCCTGTTCTTCGCGCGCCAAAAACAGGCGGCCCTTGTCATCCACGCGCATATGGGCGGCGAAATCACGGCCGCTGATATTGGCGTCGATGCGGCCTGCGGCGCGCAGCAGGAAGGCGCCATTGGCGGCGCGGATGCGCCCTTCCCCGCCGATCATCACCGCCATGATGCCCGCTTCGCCCAGCTGGCGGCCAGCCTCCCCCGTCAGGAAGCGATTGACGTCGTCCAGGGCGCTGGGCTGACGCACCGGGGTGAAGCGCCAGAGCAGATAATCTTCCGACCGGCCGGTGCGGGCGATGTCGATGTCGAGGCGCAGCGCACCCTGCGCCATGCCCTCATGCCTGGCCTCCCCATCGCGCCAGGCGGCGCGGGCGGCTTTCGCCAGCGTGTCGGCCAGCGCTTCGTCCGTGGTGATGGCCGGCGGGGTCGGATAGCCGGGAAACCATTCGCCGAACAGGTCGCTGGCGCAGACCAGCCGTCCGGCCCGGTCGGTGACGGCGATCGCCATGCTGGACGCGTCGGCAGCGGCGCGGGCGACGGTCCAGTCGGGCGTGGCTTCGCGGTCGGATATCTGGGGCGGATAGAGATGCTGGTACCAGGTCAGCAGCGCAGCGGCGGTCAGGATGGTCGCGCCGAAACCGGCGGCCAGCGGCCAGCTGCCCACGGCGTAGAGGATGAGGGCGGCAGACGCCAGGGCGGCCAAGATCAACAGCGGCAACGCCAAGCGCGAGCGCGGCTGGTTCAGCCAGGCCTCTTCACCTCTTTTCAAACCCAATGTCCTGCTTTGATACCGGAATATGCAGGCGTCAGGCGCCCGTCACCTTCTCCAATGCGCCGCTTTTATGGACCTTGCCAATCCTCAATTTGCGCGCCTGCCATTTCCGGCCCATGCGGCGGCGCCAGAACCAGTCGGCGATGACATAGCCGATCGCGGCGCTGGCGAGCGAGATGAGGAAGAGGCCGATCAGCATGGCCGGCGCGGCTTCGGAGAGCAGCCATGTGGTCCATTGGCTGACCGAGGCATGGCCATCGACCAGCGCCATGAAGCCCGACGCATCGGCGCTGCGGCCGAGCATCCAGTTGCCCAGCCACACCGACGCCATCAGGATGAGCGGGGTGGTCGCCGGGTTGGAAAGGAAGGTCATCGCGGCGGCGACCGGGATATTGGCGCGGACGGGCAGCGCGAGCAGCGCGGCACCGGCGATCTGGATGCCGGGGATCAGCAGGAAGATGCCGACGAACAGGCCCAGCGCCACGCCGCGCGGCACCGAACGGCGGGTGAAGCGCCAGAGCGAGGGTTCGAGGACGCGATGGGCGACGGGGGCAAGGATACGGCTCTTTTCCAGCGATTCGCGGGTCGGGGCATTGGCATGCCACCAGCGGGTGAGCCGATTATCCATGGATCAGCCCTTGTCCCGCATGATGCGCTGCTGATCCCGTTTCCAGTCGCGATCCTTGATCGTCTCGCGCTTGTCGTGGGTCTGCTTGCCCTTGGCCAGCGCCAGCTCGATCTTGGCCCGGCCGGTGCTGTTGAAATAGATCATCAGCGGCACCAACGTCATGCCCTTGCGCGAGACGGCGCTGTGCATCTTCTCGATCTCCCGCTCGTGCAGCAACAGCTTGCGGGGGCGCTTGGGTTCGTGATTTTCGCGGTTGCCGTGGCTATATTCGGGGATGTTGCTGTTCACCAGAAACACCTGGTTACCCTTCACCTCGGCATAGCTTTCGGCGATATTGCCCTCACCACCGCGCAGGGCCTTCACCTCCGTGCCCTGCAGGGCGATGCCTGCTTCGAACACGTCCTCGATGAAATAATCGAAACGCGCGCGCCGGTTTTCGGCGACGATCTTCTTCTTGTCGAAGGTTGCGGGACGGGGGCGGGCCATGACTGTCTAACTACTCATTTCACTCTATGGGGCCACATCATATGGGCCATCGGCCCCGACTTTACACGAGGCCGGCGATTTCCAGTGCGCGATCGACCGCCGAACGGCTCGATTCGGACGGCCAGGTGATCGGCAGGCGCACGTCGCTGGGCATGTCGGCGCGGACGCGGGTGAGCGCATATTTGACCGGGCCGGGTGACGAATCGCTGAACAGCGCATCGTGCAGGGGATAGAGACGATCCTGCAACGCCAATGCGCCATCCCAATCATGCGCGGCGCAGGCTGCCTGAAATTCGGCGCACAGGCGCGGCGCGACATTGGCGGTGACGCTGATGCAGCCGCGTCCGCCCATGGCGTTGAAGCCCAGCGCCGTTTCGTCATTGCCCGACAGCTGGCAGAAGTCGGGACCGCAGGCCAGACGCTGGGCCGTGACGCGGCCCAGATTGCCGGTCGCATCCTTGATCCCGACGATCGACTGATATTCTTCCGCCAGACGATACATGACCGGCACGCCGATATCGGTGATGGTGCGGCCGGGCACATTATAGAGGACGATGGGCAGGTCGCAGCGTTCGGCCAGATAAGCGAAATGCTGGTACACGCCGTCCTGATTGGGCTTGTTATAATAAGGCGCGACGACCAGCGCGGCGTTCGCGCCCGCGCCCTGCGCCGCATACATATGTTCGAGCGCGATCCGCGTATCGTTGGAGCCGCAGCCGGCGATCACGGGAACGCGGCCGGCGGCCTGATCGACGCAGATGGCGATGACCCGGTTATGCTCCTCGACCGTCATGGTGGCGCTTTCACCGGTCGTGCCGCAGGGAACGAGCGCGCTCGATCCTTCCTCTATCTGCCAGTCGACCAGCGCGCGAAACGCCGCCTCATCCACCCGTCCGTCGCGAAACGGGGTCACCAGAGCCGGAATCGAGCCCGAAAACATGATTAAACTCCTTCAAATCTCCGGGCAGCCGGGGCATGATCGGTCGAGCCGCGCGCTATAGCGCGTCATTCAGGGCCTGATAAGGATGCAATTGCGATTATGTCCAGCATGCGCACGCCCCCGATTGTCGAAAGTTACCTGATCCGCATGCCTATTATCGCCTTATTGCTGATGACCGCCGGTGCCGGCGCGCAAACCGAAACGGTTCAGCGCATTCCACCGGAATATCCCGCGACCAGCGGCCCCATGGTGCAGCAGTTGCCCGCCCAAGACAGCCAGCCCAGCCCCTGGCAGCAGGCGCAGAGCCGAATCGGCGTGGCGCAGGACAGCAGCGTCACCGGCACGATCAACACATGGCGCGCGCTTCAGCAGAGCGATGGCCTGGGCTTTTCCACCTATGCCAGCTTCATCGTCGCCAATCCCGGCTGGCCGGGCGAGGACCGGATGCGGCGGCTGGCGGAAACGGGCATCAATCCCGACAGTTTCGATCCCAATCAGGTGGCCGGCTTCTTCGCCCGCTTCCCGGCGCGCACCGCGACCGGCCATGCCCGCAACGCAGTGGCGCTGATGCAGCTGGGGCGCATGGACGAGGCGCGGGTCGCCGCGCGGAACGCCTGGATCGGCGGATCGCTGAGCGTGACGGACGAGGCGCGGCTGTTGTCGCTGTTCGGGTCCAGCCTGACGCCGGCCGATCATGACCAGCGCGCCGATGCGCTGCTATGGGCCAATGACAGCAATGGCGCGGCGCGGATGATCGCCTATGTCAGCCCGGCGCGACGGGCCGCGTTCCAGGCGCGGATCGCCTTCCGCCGCCAGTCGCCCGATGCCGCATCGCTGATGCAGGCGGCCGAGGGGATCGGCGCCAGCGATGCGGGCTATATCGCCGACAAGGCGGCATGGCTGCGCGATACCGGTAACTGGGTCGCGGCGCGGCAATATCTGGCGAACCGGGGCAGCGTCACCTACCGCCCGTCCAATGCCGAGAAATTCTACGAGCTTCTGCTGGGGCAGGCGCGCGCCGCCGCCAATGACAGCCAGTGGAGCTTTGCCTATGGCATCGCCAGCAAGATCGACGATGCGATCCCGCCCGGCACCGATGTCAGCATCCAGCCGATCGGCGTGCGCGACGATTATACCAGCCTGGCCTGGCTGGCGGGCAGCACCGCCTTCTACAATCTCAACCGGCCGACCGATGCGGTCATCATGTTCCGCCGCTATGCCGACGCCGCCAAATCGCCCCAGACCCGGTCGAAGGGCTATTATTGGGCCGGTCGTGCCGCGTTGCAGGCCGGCGATCAGGCCAACGCCAACAATTATTTCGCCCAGGCGGGCGTCTATCCCGACCAGTTTTACGGGCAGCTGGCGCTGGAACGGCTGGGCCGGCCGATCCCCGCCCCCGCCACGGTCGAGCGGCCGGTGCCGATATCGGCGGCCGAACGCGCCGCCTTCGACAATCGCACGGTCGTGCGCGCCGTCCGGGCGCTGGGCCAGATGGGCTATTGGGAAGACCAGAGCAAATTCGCCCGCGCGATCGCCAACAATGCCGACAGCGACGTCGACCATTATCTGGCCGCCGAGCTGGCGCAGAAGATCGGCCGCCCCGACATGGGCGTGATGGTGGGCCGCCGCGCCGTGTCGAGCGGCCTGACCGGCTATGGCGAGGCGGCTTTTCCGCGCGTGCCGGTGCCGTCGGAAGCGCAATATAATTGGACCATGGTCCATGCCATCGCCCGGCAGGAAAGCCAGTTCGACCGGCAGATCGTATCCCATGCCGGCGCCCGCGGTCTGATGCAGCTGATGCCCGGCACGGCGCGCGAACAGGCGGGGAAGCTCGGCATGAGCTACAATCCCGGATCGCTGAACGAACCCAGCTATAATATCATGCTGGGATCGGGCTATTTTCAGCGGATGCTGGACTATTATGGCGGGAGTTACCCCTTGGCGGTGGCGGCCTATAATGCCGGGCCGGGCAATGTGAACAAATGGGTCCGCGCCAATGGCGACCCGCGCATGCCCGGCGCCGACATGCTGCGCTGGATCGAGCAGATTCCGATTTTCGAGACGCGCAACTATGTGCAGCGCGTGCTCGAAAATGCGGTGGTCTATGAAGCGATGAACCCGGAGCGGGCGAAGTTCCGGGGGACGAGCGCCGTGCTGAGCCGCTATCTGGGCAAGCAGACGCCGGGCTGATTCATACGCACATCGTCATCCCGGACTTGATCCGGGATCCCGCTTCTCTTGCTCGTGTTGAAGAAAGAAAGCGGGATCCCGGGTCAGACCCGGGATGACGTAGATGGGAATGGCCATTAAGGCAGCGGAATGACCACCCCCTATCCCAATTATATCTCCCCCGAAGGTTTCGCGAAGCTGCGGGCCGAATATGACCATCTGCTGGGCGTCGAGCGGCCGGCGATCGTCGAGGTGGTGAGTTGGGCGGCGGGCAATGGCGATCGCAGCGAGAATGGCGATTATCTCTACGGCCGCAAGCGGATGCGGGAGATCGACTTTCAGTTGAAGCGCCTGTCGAAGAAGATGAAGGACGCCAAGGTCGTCGATGCGCGGCAGCAGCCGGACAAGGACCGGGTCTATTTCGGCGCAACCATCACCATCGCCGATGAGGATGATAATCACCGCACCGTGACGATCGTGGGCAATGACGAGACGGATGTGGATGCCGGGCGGATCGGATGGGGATCGCCGATCGCGCGGGCCTTGCGCGGCGCGGCCGTGGGCGACCTGCGCCGGGTGCGATTGCCGGCGGGGGAAAAGGAATATGAAGTGATGACGATCGCCTATCCGGCGTGAAACACACCCCATCGACCAGCCATGACAATCGGGGAAAGCGCGTGTTCCTGCGACTACAGGAACACGGCCATCCTTCATTCGTGCGGGCGTAGCGCCTGGTTGAGGCTGTCGAGCACGGCGTCGATCGGTTCGGTGACGGTCACGCTGCGCCCCTCGCCGAAGCGGATGCGGGTGCCGTCGCTGACCTGGGTGACGAAGGTGACCTGCGCGGGGTTGATCGCGGTCTGGGTGCGATCGGTGCCGACGAACATCACGAGCATGGCGTCCTCTCCTTTTTATGGAAGGACAGCCTAACGCTTTCTCGCGGCGATGCCAGCGCGATATTAGCCAAGGGTGCTCAGGCCGCGCGAATCGCCGCGATGAAGCCGCCGGCGCGCTGCTCCAGCCGATGCGCCTCACGCGCCAATGTGTCCGCCACGTCGCGCATGCCCCGCGCCGCCAGCGCCGTAGCCTGCGCATTGTCGCTGATCTGGCGTGCGCCGGTGCGGATATGGGCGCTGGAGGCACCGGCTTCCGCCACGCTTTGCCCCATGGTGCGGCTGAAGGCGCTCTGACGCGCGACCGCTTCGAACACCGCCGCCGACAGTCGGTCGGCACGGGCCATGGTGGCATCCATATGCGCGTGGCTGGCCGCCACTTCGCCGATCGCGGCGCGAATATGGTCGATACGCCCGGATATGCCCGCCGCAGCGTCGCGCGTCTGTTGGGCGAGCGACTTCACTTCGCGCGCGACCACGGCAAAGCCCTGCCCCGCTTCCCCGGCGCGGGCCGCCTCTATCCCGGCATTGAGCGCCAGCATGGTCGTGGCTTTGGCGATGCTGTCGATCAGGGCGATGACTTCGCCGATGCCGTCGGCCTCCGTCCGCAGCGCGGCGCTGCGCTCGACGCCGGATCGGCTGCGCGCCGCGGCCTCCGCAATGGCGGCGCCGGCGGCCTCCGCTTCGGCCTCCATCGCGCGGAACAGCTGACCCAGTTCGATGCCGCCGGCCGCCAGTTCGCCCAGCCGCTCGGCCGTCTGCGCCGCCGCGACCGCCATCGCGGCCGAATCCGCGCCGTCGCCGGCCGCCCGCTCGGCGGCTTGCCCCGCCAGCGCCGACAAGCGCTCCGCCATGGCCGCCATGTCGGCGATCATCGTCGCGATATCATGGCGGAAGGACGCGCTTTCATGGGTGATCTGTTCGACCCGCACGGCCCGCTCCAGCGCCACGCGCGCATCGCGCTCGGCCGCAAGCCGCAGCAATAGCTGGCCACCCAGCACACCGGCATAACGGCCGCCGTCGGTGACGATCAGCCCTTCGCAGCCGGTGCCCTGCGCCGCGAACAAATCTACCAGACCCTCGACACTCTCGGCCCGATCGACACAGGCGCAAGGGCGGACATGATCGTCCAGACGGCCGCCGAAACTGGGATTGCGCAGCAGCGCATGGCCGAAAGGGTTGAACAGGATGCGGCGCATGTCGCGCTCATAGATGGCGCCGACCGGGCGATCGGCCATGTCCAGCACCGGCAGCAGGCGCAACCCCGAATCGCGCTGGAACCAGTCCACCGCTTCGCTGAGCGGTCGGCCCAGTCGAATGACCGGGCTGCGCTCGGCCAGGGGCAGGCCAGAGGCCGGCAGACCGGATCGGGGCGGATCTGGCAAGGACGGCATAGCGTCCGATATTATGGGGGCGACCAACATGATCGCCCGATTAGACCCAAAATGGTAAATGCGGCGTTAGATTTTGATGACAGATTTGTGACAAAGTGCTGTTTTTATTATGCTTTTACTTTATATCCAAAGGCATCGCGCGCCAGTTTCACGATCGCCGGATCGGCGTCCGGAAAGTCCATCGGCACCAGTGCCTCCAGCCGATCGGCGACATAGGTCAGCGCGGCGATCCGCCCGGCCTTGCGGTTGTTGTTGTCGATCACCTGCCAGGGCGCATGCTTGGTGTCGGTTTTCTTGAACATCGCCTGCATCGCGTCGAGATAGTCCGCCCGCTTGCCCCGGTTGCGATAATCGTCGGCACCGGTCTTCCACCGCTTCCATGGCGTGTCGAGCCGCTGGGCCAGCTGTTCGTCCTGCGTTTCCTGCGTGATGTGGACGAACAGCTTCACGAAATTGGTCCCGGCCTGCGCCAGCTGCTTTTCGAAGGCGTTGATTTCGTCATAGCCGCGCTTCCAGTCGGCCTTGCTGCAAAAGCCCTCTACCCGCTCGACCAGCACGCGGCCGTACCAGCTGCGGTCGAAGATGCCGATATTGTGGCTGGCGGGCAGGCGCGTCCAGAAACGCCAGAGGAAATGATGGTCCTGTTCGATCTGCGTCGGCGCGGATATCGGATGGACCTGATAATAGCGCGGATCCCAGTCGGCGCTCATCCGCTTGATGATGCCGCCCTTGCCCGCTGCGTCCCACCCTTCCAGAAGGATGACGCTGCGCTTGCCGTGCAGGATATGGGCGACCTGAATCTTCGCCAACCGTTGCTGGAGCGAAGCGAGGTCGGCTTCATAGTCGCCCTTATATTTCGCGCCCTGTTCGTAATCGGCAAGGTCGATGGTCATGAGCGCGTCTCCTGTGCTGTTGGAATAGCAGGCAACGCTGGAGAAACGGAAAAGTCAAATCGGGCGCCGGGCGGGAGACAGGAATGATTCACGCGGAGGCGTTGCGCAATGTCTCCGCGTCTCCGCGTGAACCGGAAAAATAATCGCGCAGTGGCGCAGAGGACGCCGAGTTTTGCTCTGCGATCTCTGCGTCACTGCGCGAAAAAGTCTTCCGCCACTGGGTGAAGCGTTATGCCTTCGCCTGCGGCTCCACGACGCGGACGTGCAGTTCGCGCAGCTGCTTGAACTCGGCCGCGCTGGGCGCGCCCATCAGCAGGTCTTCGGCGCGCTGGTTCATCGGGAAGAGCGTGATTTCGCGCAGATTCTGCGCGCCGCACAGCAGCATCACGATGCGATCGACGCCAGCGGCCATGCCACCATGCGGCGGAGCGCCGTACTGGAAGGCCCGGTAGAGGCCGCCGAAGCGCTCCTCCACATCCTGCTGGGACAGCCCGACCAGTTCGAACGCCTTGACCATCAGTTCGGGCGACTGGTTACGGATAGACCCCGATGCGATTTCGAAGCCGTTGCAGACCATGTCATATTGATAGGCGTTGATGGTCAGCGGATCCTGATTGTTCAGCGCGTCCAACCCGCCCTGCGGCATGGAGAAGGGGTTGTGGGCGAAGTCGATCGACTTGGAATCCTCATCATATTCGTAGAAGGGGAAGTCCACGATCCAGCACAGGTCGAACCGATCCTTGTCGATCAGGTCCAGCTGTTCGCCCACGCGAATGCGGGCGAGGCCGGCGAGCTTGGCGGCCTGCGTTTCCTTGCCAGCGGCAAAGAACACGCCGTCGTTCGGGCCGAGGCCGAGCGCCGCGATCAGCTTGGCGGTGGCTTCTTCACCATGATTCTTGGCGATGGGACCACCCGGCACGCCATCCTTGATGTTGATATAGCCAAGGCCCGAATAGCCTTCGCCCCGCGCCCAGACATTCATGTCGTCGAAGAATTTGCGGCTGCCGGCGCCTGCGCCGGGCGCCGGGATGGCGCGGATGCGCGCGCCACCATCGACCAGGCTGGCGAAGATGCCGAAGCCTGACCCCACGAAATGGTCGGTCACGTCCTGAATGATGATCGGGTTGCGCAGATCGGGCTTGTCGCTGCCGTACTTGAGCAGCGCTTCGGCATGGGGGATGCGCGGGAAGCTGCCTGCGGGGGTAACTGGCTTGCCCTCGGCAAATTCCTCGAACACCGAAGCGATGACCGGCTCCATCGTGTTCCAGACGTCTTCCTGCGTGACGAAGCTCATTTCGAGGTCAAGCTGGTAGAATTCGCCCGGCAGACGGTCGGCGCGCGGGTCTTCGTCGCGGAAGCAGGGTGCGATCTGGAAATAGCGGTCGAAACCCGCGACCATCAGCAGCTGCTTATATTGCTGGGGCGCCTGCGGCAGGGCGTAGAATTTGCCGGGATGGATACGCGACGGCACCAGAAAGTCGCGTGCGCCTTCGGGCGAAGACGCCGTCAGGATCGGCGTCGAATATTCGGTGAAACCCACGCCTTCCATACGGCGGCGCATGTCGGAAATGACCTTGGTGCGCTTCACGATGTTGGCGTGCAGCGTTTCGCGGCGCAGGTCGAGGAAGCGATAGCGCAGGCGGATATCTTCGGGATAATCCTGCTCACCCGCGACCGGCAACGGCAGTTCGGCGGCGGCGGACAGGATGGTCACGCTATCGGCCACGACTTCGATCTCACCGGTCGCCATCTTGGGGTTGATGGCTTCGGCGGCGCGGGCGACGACTTTCCCCTCGATCGTCACGACGGATTCGAGGCGGAGCGATTCCAGCGCGCGGAGCGGATCGCTGTCGGCCTTCGCCACGATCTGGGTAATGCCATAATGGTCGCGCAGATCGACGAACAGCACGCCGCCATGATCGCGCTTGCGATGCACCCAGCCGGACACGCGGACCACATTGCCGACTTCCGCTGTGGTCAGGGCGCCGCAGGTATGAGTGCGATAGGCGTGCATGGCGTTTACATCTTTCAGATTCGTTTTACGGAAATGACAAACTGTTGCAGTCCAGCTATGGCCGACATTGTCAAACATTGACCAGCCCGCGGACGCGGGCCAGCCCATAATAAGATCGAAGACCATATGCAAATTCATCCGCTGATTACCGACAGCAAGACTCTTTCCGATTTCTGCGCCCGCATCGCAAAATCCCCGTACATCGCCGTCGATACCGAATTCATGCGGGAAAACAGCTATTGGCCCGAACTGTGCCTGGTGCAGGTCGCCGACCCGCATGAGGCGGCCGCGATCGACCCCAAGGCGCCGGGGCTGGACATGACGCCTCTGCTCGACCTGATGGTCAACAATGAGGATGTGCTCAAGGTCTTCCATGCCGGTGGGCAGGATATCGAGATCGTCCACAATCTGACCGGCAAGACGCCGCACCCGATGTTCGATACGCAGATTGCAGCGATGGCGCTCGGCCTTGGCGAACAGATTGGTTACGGCAATCTGGTCGATGCGTGGATGGGCGTGGTGCTGGACAAGGGCGCGCGCTTCACCGACTGGGCGCGGCGCCCGCTGGACAAGCGCCAGATCGATTATGCGATCGGCGACGTCACCTACCTCATCCAGATTTTCCCCAAGATGCTGGAAGAATTGCGCAAGACCGGGCGTGGCGACTGGCTGGACCAGGAAATGGAGCGGATCAGCGATCCGTCCCATTATGAAAACGACCCGCAGCAGGCCTGGCAGCGCGTGCGCATCGCCAGCAAGAAGCCGGACGTGCTGGGCCGCTTGAAGGCGCTGGCCGCATGGCGCGAGATCGAGGCACAGGACAAGAATCTGCCGCGCGGCCGCATCGTCAAGGACGAGACGCTGGCCGACATCGCCAGCCATCCACCGCGCAATCAGGAAGAACTGGGCAAGGTACGCGGCCTGTCCGCCACTTGGCGCACCAATGATATCGGCGCGCGGCTGATGAACGCGCTGGCCAAGCATCAGCCGCTGGGGCGCGACGAAATGCCCGATCGCGAGCCGCGCCGGCCGGGGCTAGGCAAGGATGGCGCGCTGGTCGCCGATCTGCTCAAGCTGCTGCTCAAGATCCGGTCGCGCGATATCAATGTCGCGGCGCGGCTGATCGCGCGGACCGACGATATCGACGCGCTGGCGGCGGGCGTGCGCGAAGGCCTCTCGATCCTGGAAGGCTGGCGCTATGAACAATTCGGCCGGGACGCGGTTGACCTGGTGGAAGGCCGCATGGCTTTTGCCGTCCGCAACGGCCGGCTGAAGATGACGCGCACGGAATAAGGAGAGCGGTGATGCGGATGGCGATTGTGGGTCTGATGATGCTGGGCCTGTCCGCATGTGCCGGCGCGGGGAGCGAAGGGCCGGCGACCCCGCCGGCGACTGCCGAGGGGCCGTGCAGGAATGACGGGCTGGATGGCTTCACCGGGCAGAAGGCCAGCGCTGAAGTCGGTGCGGCACTGCTTAAAGCGTCGGGCGCGAAGACGCTGCGCTGGGGCGGCCCCGGCATGGCGATGACGATGGATTTCCGGCCCGATCGGCTGACCGTCAGCTATGATGATGCGATGGTGATCACGTCGGCGCGCTGCGGGTGATCCTACCATTATGGTTTCCCGTTCGGGCTGAGCCTGTCGAAGCCTTGCCCTTTGCTTCAAGAAAAACGGCCCTTCGACAAGCTCAGAGCGAACGGGTTTCAGGATAATAGCTGGACATGACCGCCACCGCTGACCTCGCCATCCGCATGGCGCGCGCCGCCTTCAATCGTGCGCTGGCGGAGGCGGACCTGAGCGCCATCGGGCCGTTGCTGACGATGAATGTCGTGATGATGACCGGTACCGACAGCGGCATCATCGCCGGGCGCGAGGCGCAGTTGCTGGCGTGGAAGCGCGAATTCGCGGCGAAGGAGCGGATGGTCTACACCCGCACGCCGAACAACATCATCGCATCGCCGGTCGAACCGATCGCGATGGAACATGGCCATTGGACCGGCATGGTCGGCGGCACGACCGTCGCGTCGGGCCAATATAGTGCCAAATGGCGCAACGTCAGCGGCGACTGGCTGATCGAGGCGGAAATCTACCTGACGCTCGCCTGATACCAGCACCAAGAACGAAGCCGACACCCATGGTCCCCGGCGCAGGCCGGGGCCCAGTTCAGACCGTGGATCTGGACCCCGGCCTGCGCCGGGGAAATTTCACTCATCGCCTATTATTCGATGCCATCAGGCCGCCTGCTGCATGTCGATGACGGTGCGGTTGCGGCCTTCGCGCTTGGCCCGGTAGAGGGCTGCGTCGGCCAGTTGCAGCAGCGCGGCCCCGTCGCCCGCCATGCTGTCGTCCCAGGTCGCGATGCCGAAGGACATGCTGGTGGACCCCAGCGCCCGGCCACCATGGCGCAGGACGATTTCGGTGATGCCCTTGCGCACATCCTCAACCCGGCCGGCGAGCGCCTGCGCGGTCGTGCCCGGCGCGATGACGGCAAATTCCTCCCCGCCATAGCGGCAGACGATGTCGCCATCGCGGAAGCGGCCGCGCATTTCATTGGCGACCGCCTGCAACACGACGTCGCCGGCATCATGGCCGAATTCGTCGTTGAACCGCTTGAAATGATCGACGTCGCACATGACGGCGCTCAGAGGCACGCCGGAGCGGCGGGCGCGGGCGATCTCGATCGTCAGCGCCTCTTCCATATAGCGGCGGTTGAACAGGCCGGTCAGCGGATCGCGGATCGTCTGTTCGCGCAGCCCCCGTTGCAGGCGATGGTTGACCAACGCGGAGCTGATATTTTCCGCCATCACGGTCAGGCGGAAGCCGCTTTCCTCCCCGATCACGCCCTCCAGATAGAGGGTGCCGATCACCTCGCCGCCGGCCAGCAGCGGCTCGCAATGATAGATGGCGTCCGCAGCGACATGGCCGCAGACGATGTCGCCGCCGGGCTCGGCCACGAAATGGCTCTGCCCGCGCCGCAGCGCCCAGCACTGGTCGGGCGCGAAGCCATCCTGACTGGGTACGAAACCACCCCAGCCGGTGATGGGCACCAGCAGGTTGCGGCTGTTATTATGGGCGTAGAGCGCGCCGGCGATACCCGGCAGCACGCGCGGCACGAAGACACGGATGACCTGCGCCAGTTCCTCGTCCGTGCGGGCGGCCTGCATGCGGTGGGCCATGCCGCCCAGCAATTCGATCACCTCGCCGCGTTCGCGCAGGATGCTGCTGTTGCGCATCAATTCGCCATGGGCGACCTTCAATTCCTGCTCGCTGCGGCCCTGATCGGCGATCGCCGCCTGCAACTGGCCGGCCATTTCATTATAGCCGGACGCCAGTTGCGCGAATTCATGCGATCCCATGGCGGTGGTGACGCGCATGGAACGGTCGCCATCGCCCAGCGCCGTCATCGCCCGGCGGATGACGCCGGCGGGGCGACGAATGCCCCAGATCAGCAGCAGCGAGACGGACAGGATGGCGATCGCGATGATCGGGCCGCCGACCAGCGCCAGTTGCCGCACCCAGGTGAGCCGGCGATCGGCCGCATCGATGCGGGTGAGGCGCAGCGCGCGTTCTTCGGCCAAAAAGCTGTCGACGCGTAGTGATACCATAGCCATCAGATCGCGGCCCGTGCCGCTGGCGATGATGGTGCGCGCCTTGTCGAAATTGCCGCTGCGCGCGTCCACCAACGTGCTGCGCAACATCTCGATGCGCCGCTCCATCAGGCTGCGCAATTCGCGCGCGCGCATATTCTGCATCGGATTGTCGGCGGTCAGCTCGACCAGATGCCCCATCGTCTGTCGCGAAACGGCAAGCCGCGCATCGGCCGGATCGGCAAAGCTGGCGTTGCGGGTCAATACGAAGCCGCGCTGGCCCGATTCCGCCTCTCGCAGGGCGGACAGGGCATCGTCCATCGTCTCGATCACTTCGGCCGAATGGGTGACCCAACGAAAGCTGTCGCGGGTCTGGATCGACGCATCGACCAGCATCCAGATGAGCGCCAGCAGCGCGACGAAGACCAGCGCACCAAAGGCAGCGATCCGGGCGGAGAGAGAATTGAACATGCGCGACCTTATTATTGGGCCGCGACTCTAGCAGGGAGCCGTTAACAAATTTTAACGGTCAGCGTTTCCAGCGTGCCCAGATGGCGGTCGGCAGAGCGATGCCGCGCGCTTCTTCCCTTACGGCCAGCTCGCCCGCTTCCACCGTGCCGGGCAGGTCGGCAAAGGCCTGGCGCAGCAATTCGCCGATCGCCAGCGCGGACATGCGCACGGCATAGACGGTCAGGAACAGGAAACGGCTGTCGGCGTCGAGCAACGCCCGGCAATTGGCGATCAGGCCGGGAAGATCCTCTTCCAGCCGCCAGACTTCGCCATCGGGACCACGGCCATATTTGGGCGGGTCGAGCAGGATGCCGTCATAGCGGCGATTGCGGCGCACTTCGCGGGCGACGAACTTGGCGGCGTCCTCCACGATCCAGCGGACGGGCTTGTCGTCCATACCCGACAAAGCGGCGTTGGCGCGGGCCTGCGCTACCGATTTCTTCGACGCGTCGACATGCACCATCCGCGCACCGCCGGCCGACAGGGCCAGCGTGCCGACGCCGGTATAGCCGAACAGGTTCATCACCTCCGCATCGGGCTTGTCGGCATAGGTGGCACGCAGATCGTCCCAGATCGGCGCCATGTCGGGAAAGAAGCCGAGGTGCCGGAAGGGGGTGCAACTGGACTGGAAAGTGACTTCGCGCCAATGCAGCGGCCAGCCTTCGGCCGGGACCGGCTTTTCATAATACCAGCGGCCGCCGCCATCCTCGTCCGAACCGGGGATGAATTCGCCGTCGGCGCGCCAGTCGGTCGTTGCCGGCTTCCACATCGCCTGCGGCTCGGGGCGGATGAAGCGGAAACGGCCATAGCGCTCCAGCTTCCGGCCATCGCCCGAGTCGAGCAGGCCGTAATCCGACCAGGGTTCGCCGATGAGGGTCTTGAGTTCCATAGCAATGTCCCGTTCGGTTCGAGCCTGTCGAGAACCATCACGCATCCGGTTCTCGACAAGCTCGAACCGAACGGAGGCTGGTTATGTCCGCGGGGTCGCGCGTTCTGCGACGTAGGCGGTCACGGCCTCGAACGTGCCGGGCAGCTTGGCATAGCTTTCCTCACGCGAGAACAGGTCGCCAACCCGGGCAGGAAGCGGCGGGCGGGTGCCGGTCGCGCGCTCGACGGCGTCGCGGAACTTGGCCGGATGCGCGGTCGCCAGCGTAACCACCGGAATGGAGGCGTCGATGCCCGCTTCCCGCGCGGCAGCTAGGCCGATGGCGCTGTGCGGATCGACGATCTGGCCGGCGCCGTCATAGGCCCAGCGCATCGCCATGGTCATGCCGTCGGCATCCACGCGCGCGGAGGAGAAGAGGTGCGCTGCACCTTCGCGCTGGGCGTTGGTGAGGCGCATCGCCTTGCTGGCTTCGAAGCCGCGCATCTGGTCGGCGAGCGCAATCCCGTCACGGCCGCCGGCGTCGAACAGAAGGCGTTCGAAGTTCGAGCTGACCTGAATGTCCATGCTGGGCGTGGCGGTGGCGACCACCTGACCCTGGCTATAGTCGCCTTCGGACAGAGCGCGGTGCAGGATGTCGTTGACGTTGGTGGCAACGATCAGCTTGGCGACCGGCAAGCCCATCTGCGCTGCGACATAGCCGGCGAACACGTCGCCGAAATTGCCGGTGGGGACGGAGAAGGCCACTTGCCGGCCCGGCGCGCCGAGGCGCACGGCGGCGTAGAAATAATAGACGACCTGCGCCATCAACCGCGCCCAGTTGATGGAGTTCACGGCGGAAAGGTTGAAGCGGCTCTTGAAGTCGGCGTCGTTGAACATCGCCTTCACCAGCGCCTGCGCATCGTCGAAGCTACCGTCGATCGCGATATTATAGACGTTGGGGGCCAGCACCGTGGTCATCTGGCGACGCTGCACGTCCGACACCCGGCCTTCGGGATGGAGCATGAAGATGTCGATCTTCTCACGGCCGGCCACCGCATCGATCGCGGCCGAACCGGTATCGCCCGAGGTCGCGCCGACGATGGTCAGATGATCGTCGCGGCGCGAGAGGAAGCGTTCGAACAACTGGCCGAGCAGCTGGAGCGCGACATCCTTGAACGCCAGCGTCGGGCCGTGGAACAGTTCGAGCAGCCAGTGCTGATGATCGAGCTGCACTAGCGGGGTCACGGCCTGATGGCTGAAGCGGCCATAAGCGGCGGTGCAAAGCTCACGTAACTCGTCTTCGGTGAGCGATCCCGCGACGAACGGCGCCATCACCCGGACGGCGGTTTCGACATAGGAGAGGCCGGCAAGGGCGCTGATCTGGTCGGCGGTAAAGGCCGGCCAGCTGGTCGGCAGATACAGGCCGCCATCGGACGCCAGCCCCGCCAGCGTCACATCCTCAAAACCGAGCGCGGGCGCGCTCCCCCTGGTGCTCTGATATTGCATAATGGGAATGCGCGGTAGCGACCCGCGCGCGCGGGAGCAAGCGATTAGGCGCTTTTGTTCCGGCGGCGCAGGGCGAGGATGTAGATGATGACCGCGACGGCGGCGAAGATGAACCATTGCACCGCGTAGGCGAGATGGTTGTTGGGCACATCGGCCGCGCTGGGCGGGGCGGCGGGCTTGAGGCCGGCAGGCGCGGTGCGCGCGATCAGCATCGGGCGCAGCGGCGGCGCCTTGCCACCGATGCGTTCTATCAGGGCGCGGTGGTCGGGCTCTTGCGAAATCCAGCCGCTGACCTGGCCGCCGGTCCAGGCAGGCTTGTCGTCAGGCTTTTGCCCCACACCGATCGCGACCAGCGCGCCCGGCCCTTCCGCCCCGGTCGAACATTCGGCGATATGGCGATAGCCGGTCGATCCGTCGGCGGCGCGCCCCGCCTCCACCCGCCAGCCGACGACGCGCAGGCAATGGAGCGAGGAGGGGCGGAAGAGGATGTCGGCATCGACCGGCGGCAGTTTCGGGAAGGCAACTGCCGGTCGGCCGGGGTTGGCGGCAGCCAGCGCAAGGGCGGCCGCCTTTTCGCCGCGACGCTGGACCTGCCAGACGCCCAGGCCGATCATCACCAGCACCGCCAGCGCGACGAGGATCGTCGGGATGAGCGGGATGCGGGCGGGCGCTGGGGCGAGCGTGGGCTGATCGGTCATACTTTCATCTTTATCGCGGAATGGCGCAGAACGTGCATATTTTCTCCGTTCGTTTCGAGCCTAGTCGAGAAACGAGGCAACGCCGAGTTCAGCGAAGCCAAACGCAGATATGGCGCTGCACGCTTCTCGACTTCGCTCGAAGCGAACGGATCTATTTTGGATATCGCCGATCAACACAAAAGAAAACGGCCGGAGCAGATGCCCCGGCCGTTTGATCTCATAGGCGCGGTTCGTTGCCTCAGCCGCCGTGGACCGGTGCGCCCCAGCCGCCCCAGACATAGATGGCGACGAACAGGAACAGCCACACCACGTCGACGAAATGCCAGTACCAAGCAGCCGCTTCGAAGCCGAAATGCTGGCGCGGGGTGAAGTGGCCCTTATAAACGCGCACCAGGTTCACGATCAGGAAGATGGTGCCGACGATGACGTGGAAGCCGTGGAAGCCGGTCGCCATGTAGAAGCCCGAGCTGTAGGGCGATCCGCCGAACGGGAACGGCGCATGGGCATATTCATAGGCCTGGATCGACGAGAAGAGCAGGCCGAGCAGGATCGTGCACCACAGACCCTTTTTCAGGCCGTCGCGGTCGCCATGGATCAGCGCGTGATGCGCCCAGGTGACGGTGGTGCCCGAGCAGAGCAGGATCAGCGTGTTGAGCAAGGGCAGCTCGAACGCGTTCATGACCTCGATACCCTTGGACGGGAACATCCCTTCGATCGGGGCGAGCGCGCTGGGGAAAAGCGAGAAGTCGAAAAAGGCCCAGAACCAGCCGACGAAGAACATGACTTCCGAAGCGATGAACAGGATCATGCCGTAGCGCAGGTGCAACTGCACCACCGGCGTATGGTCGCCGGCATGGGCTTCGGCGATGACATTGGCCCACCAGCTGTAGAAGGTGAAGAGCACGCCGCCCACGCCCAGCAGGAAGACCCAGCCACCCCCCGGCCCCATGGCATCGGGATGCAGCCACATGATCGCGCCCAGAGCCATGACCAGCGCCGACATGGAGCCGAAGAACGGCCAGATGCTGGGCGGAAGGATGTGATAATCGTGGTTCTTGGCGCCTGCCATCGTCTCTTCCCTGTTCGCTTTTCCGTTATCGTTTCCAGCTTTAGCTTGGCTTCCCATCCTGCTCAACAGGGTAGAAGGTGTAGCTCAAGGTAATTTGCTGGGTGTCCTTGTTGTCGGGATCCTGCAAAATCTTCGGATCGACATAATAAAGTACCGGCATGCGGACCTCTTCACCGGGCTTCAACGTCTGCTGCGTGAAGCAGAAACATTGGATCTTGGTGAAATAGGCGCCCGCCTGCGTAGGGGTCACGTTAAAGCTGGCGGTGCCGGTCACCGGCTTGTCCGACATATTCTTCGCGATGAAGATCGCCATGTCCTTGCGCCCGATCGTCACCGTATCCGTGCGATGTTCGGGATAGAATTGCCAGGGCATGCCGGGCTGCACATTGGAATCGAAGCGGATCGACATGGTGTGGCCGGTGGCCTGCTGCACCTGCACATTGGCGGCGGCACGCATGGTGGTGCCGCCAAAACCGGTCTGTTCGCAGAAGATGCGATATAGCGGGACCGACGCGAAGCCGAGGCCCAGCATGGAGAGGCCCACCGCCGCCATCGCGACCAGCGTGCGCCGGTTACGGCGATCGCGGTCGAAGGGGGAAGGCGGCAGGCTGGCCATCAATTGCCGCCCATCTTGGCAATGGTAATGCCGTAGAAAAGCAGGACGAGCGCGCCGAGCAGCAGGCCCATCACCAGCGCGCGCGATTTTTGCCGGGCGCGGATGCGGTCATTTTCCTCGGGCGTCATGCGAGCAGCCAGCGGTCGACGACCACTGCCCCGAACAGGAGGAAGAGATAGAGGATCGAATATTTGAACAACCGCTTTTCCGGGGCCATGCGGGCCGGATCGCTTTCACGCCGACGATAGACCTGGAAGGCGAAGACAGCGAAGAGCGCGGTGCCCAGCAGCGCGGCTGTGCCATAGACGATGCCGGTCAGTTGCAGCAGCACCGGCGCCATCGCAGCGATCGCCATGATCGCGGTATAGCCCCAGATCTGGCGACGGGTCACGACTTCGCCGGACACGACAGGCAGCATCGGGATGCCGGCGGCGGCATAATCGGTCTTCACGAACAGCGCGAGCGCCCAGAAATGGGGTGGCGTCCAGAAGAAGATCAGCATGAAGAGCGCGACCGGCAGCGCGCTGATGTCGCCCGTTACGGCGGCCCAGCCGATGACCGGCGGGAAGGCGCCGGCCGCGCCGCCGATGACGATATTCTGCGCGGTGCGGGGTTTCAGCCAGATCGTATAGACCAGCACATAGAAGAGGATCGACACGGCCAGCACGGCAGCGGCAAGCCAGTTGGTCGCCAGCCCCAGCAGGACCACCGAGAAAAAGGAGAGGCCGACGCCGAAATGCAGCGCCGATTGCCGCTCCATCCGGCCGGCGGGCAGCGGACGATTGGCGGTGCGCTTCATCTTTGCGTCGATGTCCGCCTCATACCATTGGTTGAGCGCGGCAGCGGCGCCGGCGCCGATGGCGATGCAGAGAATCGTCGTGAAGGCGAGGATGGGGTGGATATGCTCTGGCGCGGCGAGCAGTCCGCACAGGCCCGTGAACACGACCAGAGTCATGACTCTGGGCTTGGTCAGCGCGACGAAATCGCGCCAATGGGCGGGCAGCATGAGGCTGTCTGTAGGGGTTTGGGCCCCTGTGGCGAACGGCGAACTGGCCATAATCTCCTCGTGGGTTCAGCCCGGCGCCTTTACACGGCCGGGCTGATCCGGGCAACGGGCTCGCCTGTGGGCAGATTGTCCGCCCCGGCACCCTTGGGGCGCCCCGGCGAACCGGAGCGCCCATGATGGCAACGCTTAATGATGCGCCGTGTCGTCGATCACCGGCAGGGTTTCGAACTGGTGGAAGGGCGGCGGGCTGGTCAGGGTCCATTCCAGCGTGGTGGCGCCTTCGCCCCAGGGATTGCCTTCCGCCTTCTTGCCGGCCGCCAGCGACCAGATCAGGTTGATGAAGAAGATGCCCATGCCGGCGGCCATGATTTCATAGCCATGAGTGGCGACCGAGTTCCACTTTTCGAACGCGGCCGGATAGTCGGGATAGCGACGCGGCATACCCGACAGACCCAGGAAGTGCATCGGGAAGAACAACAGGTTCACGCCGGCGAAGAACACCCAGAAGTGCAGGTGGCCTAGGAACTCGTTGTACATCTTGCCCGACATTTTCGGGAACCAGTAATAGAAGCCGGCGAACAGGCCGAACACCGCACCCAGCGAGAGCACGTAGTGGAAATGCGCGACGACATAATAGGTGTCGTGCAGCACGTCGTCCACGCCGCCATTGGCCAGCACGACGCCGGTGACGCCGCCCACGGTGAAGAGGAAGATGAAGCCCAGCGCCCAGACCATCGGGGTCTTGAAGCTGATCGATCCGCCCCAGATGGTGGCGATCCACGAGAAGATCTTGATACCCGTGGGCACGGCGATGACCATCGTCGCCGCGGTGAAATACATCTTCACGTTCACCGACATGCCGGTGGTGAACATGTGGTGCGCCCACACGACGAAGCCGACGACGCCGATCGCCACCATGGCATAGGCCATGCCGAGATAGCCGAACACAGGCTTGCGGCTGAAGGTCGAGATGATCTGGCTGACGATGCCGAAGCCCGGCAGGATCATGATGTAGACTTCGGGATGGCCGAAGAACCAGAAGAGATGCTGGTAGAGTTCGGGATCGCCGCCACCGGCCGCGTCGTAAAAGGTGGTGCCGAAATTGCGGTCGGTCAGCAACATGGTGATCGCGGCGGCCAGAACCGGCAGGGCGAGCAGCAGCAGGAAGGCGGTGACCAGCACCGACCAGACGAACAGCGGCATTTTATGCAGGGTCATGCCCGGCGCGCGCATGTTCAGGATGGTGGTGATGAAGTTGATCGCGCCCAGGATCGACGAAGCGCCCGCGATGTGCAGCGACAGGATCGCCATGTCGACGGCAGGGCCGGCCGACCCGCTGGTCGAGAGCGGGGCATAGACCGTCCAGCCGGTGCCCGCGCCATAGCCGGTGCCGCCGGGTACGAAGGCCGATCCGAGCAGCAGGGCGAAGGCGGGGATGAGCAGCCAGAAGCTGACATTGTTCATCCGCGGGAAGGCCATGTCCGGCGCGCCGATCATGATCGGGACGAACCAGTTGCCAAAACCGCCGATCATGGCGGGCATGACCATGAAGAAGACCATGATCAGACCGTGGGCGGTGATCAGCGCGTTCCACAGATGATAGGCCTGATCCAGCGACGCAGGCTCGACGCCCAGCAAGCTGTGCTGAATGTTCGCCCAGGTCTGAAGATACTGGATGCCCGGATGCGCCAGTTCGGCGCGCATCAGGCCGGAAATGGCGCCGCCGATGATGCCCGCGATAATCGCGAAGATCAGGTAGAGGGTGCCGATATCCTTGTGGTTCGTCGACATGAACCAGCGCTGGAAAAAGGCCGGCTTGTGATCGGCATCATGATGATCATGGGCATGATCGAGATGATGGTCCGCGGTGATGGTGGTCATGACGTTCCTACCCCTGATCAGATTTTCGCGTCGGCGGCGGGCGCGGCGTCAGCCGTCTTTTCCGCTGCTGCTGCGGTGGCGGGCTTGCCGCCCTGCGAAAGCACCCACTGGTCGAACTGTTCGGGCGGCAGCGCCTCGATCGCGATGGGCATGAAGCCGTGGCGGGCGCCGCACAGTTCGGAACACTGGCCGTAATAGACGCCCGGCTTGTCGATGGTGAAGCTCTTCTCATTGAGGCGGCCGGGGACCGCATCCATCTTCACCCAGAGTGAAGGCACGGCGAAGGCGTGGATCACGTCCGCGCCGGTGATGATCAGCTTGATCGGGCGACCGGCAGGCAGGACCAGACGATTGTCGGGCGCGAGCAGATAGGGCTCGCCATTGGCCTTCGCCTTGTCTTCCGGCAGCATGTTGGACACGAATTCCGGAATGCCGTTGTCGGGATATTCATAGCCCCAATACCATTGATAGCCGGTCACCTTGACGACGACGGCATCCTTGGGCGCGGGCTTATACTGGTCGGCGAGCAGGCCGATGGAGGGCACCGCGACGACCAGCAGGATCACGACCGGAACGACGGTCCAGATCACTTCGATCAGCGTGTTGTGCGACGTCTTCGACGGGACCGGATTGGCGCTGCGACGGAATTTCCACATCGCATAGATCATCAGGATCAGGACGAAGATCGAGATCGCGAAGATCAGCGGCAGCAACATCACGTCATGCAGCCAGCGCGCGGTGTGGCCGGTGGAGGTGAACTGTTCCTGCAGGGTGATTTCGCCCGGCTTGGGCATGCCGATGCCTTCGGTCGGCTTCATCCGGGGCGGGGCGGCGACGGTGGCGGCGGGTGCCGCTTGCGCGGCCGGTGCGGTGGCGTTGGCAGCCGATTCGGCCGGTGCGGCGGCATTTTCAGCAGCCGGCGCGGCAGTTGCCGCATTCTCCTGAGCCAGTGCCGGTCCGTTCGAAACGAGTGTGGGCGCTAAGGCCAACAACCCGGCTAGAACGAGCGATTTCACCTTCTTCATAGCGTCTTCTACCCCGTAACCCCTTGGCGCCGCTGCAACGAAGACGCGCATGTCATGCGCTATATAGTCCTCGCCCGTTTCGGTTCTGCCGCGGCTTATAGGCATGGTTTTCCCCTGCCTCAAGCATGACGGAGCAGATTTTCTTCGCTGTTGCAACGCTTCCCTTGGCCGCCTATTCGGCAAGCTCCGCGCACAGGGGCGCGATCATGGCGCGCCGGCGCGCGTGCCATGCGAATAAAAACCGACCGGACCGCATGGCACCGGGTCGCACGACATGGATTTATGACGGCATGACAGACGAGGAAGTATTGGCGGAATTTCGGGCAGCGGGGGCGTTGCTCGAAGGACATTTCATCCTGTCGTCGGGCCGTCGCAGCGCCAATTATCTGCAATGCGCCCGCGTGCTGATGAATGCCGAGCGCGCCGGCAAATTGGCCCGCGCCACGGTGCAGCAGCTGCCGCGCGAATTGCGGCAGGAGATCGACCTGGTCGTGTCGCCCGCCATGGGCGGCCTGATCATCGGCCATGAAGTCGGCCGCGCACTGGACAAGGATGCGGTGTTCCTGGAGCGGCCCGAGGGCACGTTCGAACTGCGTCGCGGTTTCGCGATCACGCCGGGGCAGAAAGTGCTGATGGTCGAGGACGTGGACACCACCGGCCTGTCTTCGCGCCAGGCGATCGAAGCGGTCGAAGCCGAAGGCGGCATCGTCGTCGCCGAAGTCGCATTGGTCGACCGGTCGGCGGGCGAAGTGGATCTGGGCGTGCCCTTCTACCCCCTCGTCTCCATCAATTTCCCGGTCTATGAAGCCGATGCGGTGCCGCCCGAACTGGCGGCGGTGCCGGCGATCAAGCCCGGCAGCCGGAAGCAGTAAGCCTTATGACCACGCCCCTGCGCCTTGGCGTCAATATCGACCATGTGGCGACCATCCGCAACGCGCGCGGGGGTGAACATCCCGATCCGGTCAAGGCCGCGTTGCTGGCGGTGAAGGCCGGGGCGGACGGCATCACGGCGCATCTGCGCGAGGATCGCCGCCATATTCGCGACGCCGATATCGCGACGCTGATGGCGGCGCTGACCGTGCCGCTCAATCTGGAAATGGCGGCGACGGACGAGATGCTGGACATCGCGCTGCGCTACAAACCGCATGCCGCCTGCATCGTGCCGGAAAAGCGCGAGGAGCGCACGACCGAGGGCGGGCTGGACGCGGCCGGGCAGTTGGAAGCGCTGACGCCCATCGTCGCGGAGCTGAACGAAGCGGGCATCCGCGTCAGCCTGTTCATCGAGGCCGACGCCGCGCAGATCGAGGCCGCGATCAAGCTGGGCGCGCCGGTGGTGGAATTTCATACCGGGGCTTATGCGCATCTGACCGGCGAAGCGCGCGCGACCGAATTGCGCCGGATCGCCGACGCCGCCGCGCTGGCGGCCAAGAACGGGATCGAACCCCATGCCGGCCATGGCCTGACCTTCGACAATGTGGCGCCGATCGCCGCCATCCCGCAGATCGCCGAACTAAATATCGGCCATTTCCTGATCGGCGAGGCGATCTTCGGCGGGCTGGAAGGCGCTATTCGCGAAATGCGGCGGCAGATGGATCTGGCGCGGTGAGCAGCGCAGGTGGTCATCCCAGCGAAGTTGAGGCGAGTCACGTGCCTCGCCCCAAGGACCGCAGGCCTCAAAGGTTCAACTTGGAGGCACGAAACCCCAGCCTTCGCTGGGGTTACGGCCTGGGGGGGCCGTCATGATCATCGGCCTCGGTTCCGACCTCTGCAATATCGAGCGAATCCAGAATTCACTCGATCGCTTCGGTGAGCGGTTCGAGAGCCGCGTCTTCACCGATGTGGAACAAGCCAAGGCACAGCGCCGCCCCTTCACCAAGGCCGGGACGCTGGCCAAGCGCTTCGCGGCCAAGGAAGCATTCTCCAAGGCGGTCGGCACCGGGTTCAAGGCCGGCGTGTTCATGAAGGATATCGGCGTCGTCAACGCGCCGTCGGGCGCGCCCACGCTGGCGCTGACCGGCGGGGCGCTCAAGCGGCTGGAATCCCTGGTGCCGGCCGGACATAAGCCGGTCATTCACCTGACGCTCACCGACGATCATCCATGGGCGCAGGCCTTCGTCATCATCGAAGCGCTGCCCCTGTGAGCGATACTCCCCCAAGCGAAAGCCAGCCCGTGACGGCCATCGACCTGCCAGAAGACCAGCCCGCCGCCGACCTGCCGCAGGAAAGCAAGGCGCCCGGCGTCAACTGGTTCCACGAATTGAAGAGCATCGTCCTGCTGATCCTGGCGGTGCTCGCCTTTCACAGCTTCATCGCCAAGCCCTTCTACATTCCATCCGAATCGATGATGCCGGTGCTGCTGACCGGCGACCGGTTGGTGGTGAGCAAATTCCCCTATGGCTGGTCCTATGTCTCGCCCAGCTTCCACCCCCTGCCCTTCCTGAAGGGGCGGGTGCTGGGTCGCCTGCCCGAACGGGGCGACATCGTCATCGTGTCCCCCCAAAATCGGCGCGAGGATTATATCAAGCGGGTGATCGGCCTGCCCGGCGACATCATCGAAGTACGCGGCGGGCAGGTGATCCTGAACGGCGTGGCGATAAAGCAGAAGATGTTGAAGCCCATGCGGCTGGCCGTCGATGGCAATGCCCCCTGCCCGCCGCTGCAATTCCCCGGCGCGCTGGTGACGGACAAGAATGGCAAGGAATATTGCGAATTGCCGGTGCGGCAGGAAATCCTGCCCAACGGCAAGACCTATGTGACGATCGACATGGGGCCGAGCGCGCTCGACTGGTACGGACCGGTGCGGGTGCCGGCCGATCATGTCTTCCTGATGGGGGACAATCGCGACAACAGCGCGGACAGCCGTGCACCGCTGGAGGAAAATGGCCTGGGCGGGCCGGTGCCGTTCGAGGCGATCGGTGGCCGGGCGGAATTCATCACCTTCAGCCTGGATGGCGACGCAAGCTGGAACCCGATGACATGGCTTCATGCGTTCCGCAGCGGGCGGGCCGGGAACAGCCTGCGGCCACAAAGCGTTACAGCCCCGGAATAATCGCAGAAGGGGCACCGGGTTTTGAGCGACGCGCACGAGCATCATGTGGAATTGCCCGGCCCCAGTGAAGTCCGCAGCCCGTTAGTCAGCCATGAATTGAAGCGCGCCGGCGTGTGGTTCGCGCTGGCCATCGCCGTGGCACTGGTCGTGCTGCTGGCGCAACCGTTGATGCTGATCATGGGTGCGCTGGTGCTGGCGACGATGATGGATGGCGGCACGCGGCTGCTCGGCCGCATCCTGCCGATATCGCGCGGATGGCGGCTGACGATCGTGCTGCTCGGCGCGGTCGCCTTCATGGCCTATACTTTCTACCTGACCGGATCGAGCCTGGCGGCGCAGGCGCAGGCGATGCGCGCCATTGTCGAGGCGCAGGTGATGCGAATTGGCGGCTGGATGCAGCAATTGGGCATCACGACGACGCCCGACGACCTGAAGGGCCTGGCGAGCCAAGCGATGAGCAGCATGGGCCGGGTGACGGCGGCAGTCGGCACGGCGGTCGGCGCGATCACCAGCGGCGTCATGATGCTGGTGCTGGCGATCTTCATCGCGGTGGAGCCGAAACTTTATGAACGTGGCGTCGCCTGGATGCTGCCGATCGACAAGCGCGCCCATTTCTACACCGTTGCCGACAAGATGGGCTGGACGCTGCGCCGGCTGATGTTCGGGCGGCTGATCGGCATGGCGGTGGAGGGTGTGGGCACCTGGCTGCTGCTGTGGGCCGGTGGCGTGCCGATGGCGGGGTTGCTGGGCATATTGACCGGCCTGTTCGCCTTCCTGCCCAATATCGGGTCGATCATATCGGGCGCGCTCATCATCATCGTCGGCTTTTCCGGGGGCATGAATACCGGCCTCTATGCCTTTGGCGTCTATATGGCGGTGCAGATCGTCGACGGCTATCTGATCGTGCCGATGGTGGCGAAGCGCGCCACCGATCTCGCCCCGGCGCTGGTGCTGGGGGCGCAGATCCTGTTCGGCGCGCTGTTCGGCATCATGGGGCTGTTCCTGGCCGACCCGATCGTCGCGATGATCAAGGTCTATCTGGAGGAACGGTCCAAGGCGCTTTCGGGCAAGAAGACGCTGATCCAGACCGGATCGGCAGAGACGGGCGGCGCTTAACTTCGCACATGTCCCGCTGATTTCGACATGATCGAACCCAAGCAGGACATTTTCTGTCGCGATCGGTCCGTATCGCTCCTTATAGCAATTTGTCCGCCTGTAGGACATTATGGGGAACCGGTTGCCCCGTCCGGCCATTGGCGTTGTGACAGGGTCTAAAGACCGGCACTGGAGAGGATAGGACCATGACCATGCCATTGGACAAACAGAAGAAGCTGCATTTCGACCTGACCAATGTCGGGATGCGGGCGCAGGCGACCGCCGTGGGGCTGTTGCAGCTTTGCCTGGAATTGCGCAGCGCGGGTATCCTGGATGAAGGCGCGATCGAGCGCATCAAGGGCGCGATCGCCTGCGATATCGAGGTGTCGGCCCCCAGGTCGGTCGCCAATGCCGAATATCGTCGCGACATCAAGGCGCGGCTCGACAAGCTGTTCACCGGCGAAGAGAAAATCGGTAGCGCCGATGCGCTGGCCTTTGGCGTCGGCCCGGCGGGCGACGATTCGGTCTGTCAGGGTCACGCCTGATTCGGGCATGAAAAAAGGGGCCGCAAAACGGCCCCTTCTTCATTCCGGCTTTGCGGCCCGACTCAGTTGCCCGGATGCGGGATAGCGCCCTGCGGCATCCCGCCCTGCTGCTGCTGCATCTGCTGCTGGATCTGCATCAATTCCGCCTTCGACTTGAAGTCGTGCAGCGTCACGTCGAACACCAGCACCGATCCGGCCGGGATCGGGCCGGCGGCCTGATCGCCATAGCCAAGCTGCGGCGGAATCCAGAGGCGATACTTGCCGCCCTTCTTCATCTTCTGAAGACCTTCGGAGAAGCCCGGCACGACGCCGTCGATCGGCATCGGCGCCTGCGGGTTCTCGTCGAACACCGTACCGTCGAGCAACGTGCCCTTATAACCCACCAGCGCCACGTCGGCGGTGGTCGGGCTGGCACCGGTACCTTCCGAAAGAACCTTATACTGAAGGCCCGATTCGGTGGTCACGACGCCGTCAGCATGGCTGTTCTGCGTCAGGAAGGCTGCCGGCGAGGACTCGACGCCCTGCTGACCCGCCCAGGCGAGGCCGCCTGCGGCCAGCGCCACGGCGGCAACGCCGATCCAGAGGCGCGTCAAAGACCCCTTGGCGATAGGACGAAGGGGAACGGCCGTCGTGGACATGGGCGTTAGCTCGCAATTAAGGGCAGGAAAGCAGCTTCAAGGGAGCGAGGCGGCCGAGGTGACATGCACCAAGCCGCCCCGAACGGCGCTTACTTCGCGCCGTCGCGCTCGGCGCGCTTGCGCTCCATCTTACGCGCACGACGGACAGCAGCCGCCTTTTCACGGGCGCGCTTTTCCGACGGCTTCTCGTAGTGGCGACGCAGCTTCATTTCGCGATACACGCCTTCACGCTGCAGCTTCTTCTTGAGCGCGCGAAGAGCCTGGTCGACATTGTTGTCGCGAACGATGATCTGCATAAGTCCGTCAATCTCCAATCGAAAACGAGCGGTTCGCCGGGACTTGTCTGTCCATCCCGACGGGCCGACCGAATAGCAAAGCCAGTGAGTCGTCGCGGGTCACCCCACGCCATGTGGGCGGCGCCCTACCAGCAGGCCCATGCAAATTCAACCCCAAAGGGCCTAATCTCGACATTCCAGGCGCCCGGAGCGATAGTGGTGCGATAAAGATACAGGAGGATGCCCATGGCTACAGCTGCCAAACGCCCAGACATGCCCGCCGCCGAATGGGAGGCGCGACAGCAACTCGCCGCCTGCTATCGCATCTTCGACCATATGGGCTGGTCGGAACTGATCTACAACCACATCACCCTGCGCGTACCGGGCGAAGACGGCGCTTTTCTCATCAATCCCTTTGGCCTGGGCTATGACGAGGTGACGGCATCGAACCTGGTGAAAATCGACATAGACGGTCATGTGCTGGACGGCAGCCCCTACCCGGTCAATCGCGCCGGCTTTACCCAGCATAGCGTGTTCCACCGGCACCTGCCCGACGCCCATTGCATCATCCATACCCATACGACGGCGGGCATGGCGGTGAGCGCCTGCGCCGAGGGGCTACGCCCGATCAGCTTCTACGCCGCCGCCTTCATCGGGCGAATCGCTCATCATGATTTTGAGGGCGTGACGATTCGGCCCGAGGAAGGGGAGCGGCTGATCGCCAATCTGGGCGCGCGGCGGGTGATGCTGCTGCGCAATCATGGCACGCTGGTGATGGCGGGCAGCCTGCCCGAGGCCTTCCTGACGCATTGGCTGCTGCAACGTGCCTGCGAGATTCAGGTGGCGGCCGGCGCGGCGGGCACGCCGATCGACATTCCGGCCGAGGTGATCGCTGTGCATCAGCGCGACCTTCACGCCGTGCAATTGCCGGTCGGGCCGGGCGTGCCCGATTTCCAGTCCATGGTGCGGCGAATCGACCGGATCGACCCCAGCTGGCGGGAATAAGGTTTATGGCAAGGTGCAGCTAGGCCTGCGCCGGGGAAAATAATGCCTCAGGTTCGCATCGTTTTTTGCTGACTTTAGTTGCCCGTGTAAAGTTCGCCGATCGACAGGCTGGCTTGGCCGCCGGCGCCGGCCAGCAGTGCGCGAATCGGTTCGACCAGCCGTAATGCGGCGCGCTGATTTTCCACCGTGCGCAGCAGCAGGCGGACATCGTCCGGCGGCTGCGGCGTCACCAGCGCGACGACATGATCGGCGCCGAAGGGCGGAATGACCTGACTGTCGAGGATGGGGAGCGACTGCCCTGTGGCGAGTCGGCCATCGCCATCCGATTCGGTGACGGGAAACAGCCGCTGGATCGTGCCGTCCGACGCGATATTGAACACGGTGGCGTAGCGCGGCGCGGCACTATCGCCCTGCCCCGCTTGCGGCTGAGGTTGCGTCTGGGCCAGCGCCAGCGTCACCGGCGCGCCGGACGGATAGCGCGCGCCATTGTCGAGCGGACCGACCATCAGCCGGGCGCTGCGTTCCGACAGCAGCGGGCGCAGCGCCTCCAGCGCGGCCCATGTGTCGATCACGCCGCGCACCTGTGCCGGCGTCTTCACATTTTGCGCGACGATATCGCCGGTGCGGCGGAGCATCGCCTGCGCCCGCGCGTCCCACACGAAATCGGCGCCCTGCCCGTCGGTCAGGATGCGCCAGGGATGATCGCCGCTGACGCTGGCCCGCGCTTTTACGTCCGCGACGTAAAGGCCGGGGAGCGGCGGCGGGGCAGGCGGTGCGGGTGGCGGCGGCACGGTGGCAAACAGGCCCTGCCGCTCGCGCCCCGGCGGGATGATCGTACTGCTTTCCTGCCGCTGGCCGCTCAGCATCCGCACCTGCACGTTGAGATAGGCGCCCAGTTCGCCGATCGAGAGCGTGCCGTCGCCATCCTGATCGGCGGCCATGCCATTGCCGTCGGCGCGCGGCGTCGTCACACCCTGTTCGAACGACCAGGTCAGGAAGCCGCGCGTCGGCGCTCCTTCCACCGGCAGCGCATTTTCCCAGGCGATCTGGTCGTCGCGCGCGGCGGCTATGTAGAAAAGATTGGGCAGGTCGTCGCGCGTCGCGTCTGCCCCGGCGTCGGCGGCGGCCAGTACGGAGGCGAATCGCGGCGCGGGCCGAGCACCCAGCTCCACATTGCGGGCGCCCAGCGTCAGGCGCGGCGCCATGCCCCTGACACGCGGATCCACCGAACGGTGCAGCGTGCCCGAATGGCAGGTATCGGCCATCATCAATACCTGCACCCCGTTGGGCACATAGATGGAAAGCCAGGTGTAGAAATCCTTGTCGACGATGAAGCGTTCGGCATCCTTCACATCGGGATCGAAGCCGGGCAGCGGCAAAAACTGGTCGGTATCGCCGTCGCGCGTGCCCTTCACCGCCGCTTCGGCCAGCGCGCCATGGCCGGTATAATAAAGGAAGATCCAGTCGCCCGGCTTGGAGCGCAGCCCCAGCGCATGGAGGGCGGTTTCCACCGTGGTGCGGCTGACGCCGTCATTGCGCAGGACGGTCACATCGCTGGCCCCCTGCCCGCGAATCAGCGTCTCCATCGCCGCCAGATCATTTTCCGGCCCGACCAGATCCATGATCAGGCTGGACTTGAACTGCCATGCCCCAACCAGAAGCGCGCGCGTTTCCGCATGCGCATAACCCATATGGGGTATTGTTGTTATGAATCCGGCCAATATTATTGCCCGCAACGCACACAGCCAATTCGACATCCAATTTCTTCACGCTATATATTCAATGAAAACTGATATATTCATAGTCAGATACATATATATTCTGCAATAATTATATCATCATTAGAGATTGGCATATGAATACTGTTCGCGGCACCATGGCTATATTCATTATGCTTGCATCGGCGGGGACGAGCGGCGACTTGCTTGCGCAGACGGGCAATGATGCGTCGGCCGGTGCGGCCGGTCGTGGCGTGCGCATATTGCCGCCGGAATCGCCTGCCCCCACCACCGTTGCAAACGGCCAGCCCGTGCAGCAGGCACCGGCGCATGCGGTCACGCCCACATCTGCGGCCGTGCCGGGCAAGCAGGCCATGACCCTGCCCATCCTCAAAAGCTGCGATCGGCCGATGGCCAAGCCGACCCTGCGCTTCGACGATCCCACCAAATTCGACCGCGCCTTCAGGACGAAATTGCGCGGCCGGGCCGTGGTGGTGGATATGGAAACGCCCTATCCGGCGGACCGGGAGGCGCCGGCACCGCTGGGCGCATGGCTGAACGAGATCAAGCAGAGCGGCGGCACGGTCAGCGTTGCGCCCTATTGCCAGAAGGGGCGCGGTTTCGGCGGCTTCTTCGCCAAGCTGTTCGGTGGCGGGCCGGCAGAACCCTATAAGGCCGTACGCCGCTATGACGCGGTGCTGCATGTCGACGCGGTCGATCAGGTCGTGACCCAGGTAGAATTCACCCCGCGCAAGGCGGCGCAATGATCCAGCCACTGCCGGGGGGCGGGCGTGGATGGTTCCGCGCGCTGATTGCCATGCTGGCGACCTTGGTGCTGGCGCTGGCGGGACCGGCGCGCGCGGCGGACGAACCGCGCCTGGCGCTGGTGATCGTCAACGGCGCCTATGCGGCCTTCGACAAGCTCGGTTCTACCTACACCGACGGCGATCGAGTCGCGACCGCGCTCAATGCCACCGGCTTTATCGATGCCAGCGGGGCCGGCCCGGTGCAGGTCCGCCGCGACCTGACGCGCGAGGCGATGGGCCAGGCGGTCGCGCAATTTCGCGCGCAGCTGGCCGCGGCTGGCCCCAAGGCATTCGGCACCCTCTATTTTTCCGGCCATGGCGCGGCGCTGGGCAGCTATGGCGACGTCATGCTGTTGCCGGTCGATGCCGGACGCGACCTGACGCCGGAAAGCGCGACGCTGACCCGCGCGGCGTTGACGCATCATCTGCTGGGGTCGGGCGCCCGGACGATATTGATCGTGCTGGATATGTGCCGCAACGTCCTGCCCGCGCCGCCGCCGTCCCTGACCCAGATGATCGCCGCCGAGACGGGAACCGAAGCGAGCGCAGTGGGCGAGCTGGCCGGCAGCAAGGGCCTGCGCCGCATGGTGCGCGCGCCTGCCGCCGCAATCCGGCCGGATCAGGGCTATCTGGTCGCCTTTTCCACCAGCGCCGATCAGGTCGCCTTCGACGACGGCGTCTTTTCCAAGATATTGGCCGAGGAAATCCGCCGCCCGCAACAGACCATCGCCGATGCGCTGAAGCGCGTGTCGGACCGCGTCGCGCTGTCGTCGGGCAAGAATTTCCAGAAGCCGACCTTCGACTATGGGCTTCAGGGCGCGCCGCCCTGCTTCATCAGTTGCGACCGGGCGGCGAGCGACCGCTTCTACGATTGCGCCAACTGCCCATGGATGCGCGCGATTCCCGCTGGCATCACGCCCTTCGGATCGCCCCAGTCGGAACCGGGGCGCGACGGCGACGAAGCGGTTCAGGCGGAGGTGAAGATCGACCGGTCCTTCGCGATCGGTGTGTATGAAGTGACGATCGCCGAATGGAATGGCTGCGTGCGCGACAATGCCTGCCCCAAGCTGGGCAACTGGTCGAAGGAAAATCCCAATCCGCTGATCCCGGCGAGCGACATCAGCTATGAGGATGCGCAGGCTTTCCTTGCCTGGCTGACGGTCCAGTCGGGCCGCGCCTATCGCCTGCCGAGCGAGCAGGAATGGGAATATGCCAGCCGCGCGGGCGCGGCCACGGCCTTTCCCTGGGGCGATGATATCGGGCCGTCCATGGCTAATTACGATCATACGGCGCGCTATCGCGGATCGGAAACGGCCCCCTATCGCGGCTATCCCGAAGCGGTGAACGGCTATCCCGCCAACGCCTTCGGCCTCAACCAGATGCAGGGCAATATGTGGGAATGGACGGCGGGCTGCACCGATATGTCGTGCAAGGGCCGGATCATGCGCGGCGGATCGTTCGAAAGCGCGCCCAATGCGCTGCGATCGGCCAACCGCTTTACCGTGCCGCCGGGCAAACGCCGGCAGGATGCCGGGCTGCGCGTCGTGCGCGACCTGGACCAGGATGAAATCGGGGGATCGTCCTAAATGACGAGTTGGCAGGTCCGGCGCTGCAATAATTGGGGGAATAGAGTGATGACACGCCACCTTGTGCGATGGGGCACGCCGGCCGTGCTGGCGCTGTGCGCGGCGGGATCGTCCGCCCAGCAGCCGGCCGACGACGCGCTGTTCATGACCGGGGCGGAGCCGGTGTCTCCACAAGATTATGCCAAGCTGCCCAAACAGGGGCGGTTCCGTGCCTATCTGCCCAAGCAAGTGGACCTGTCCAATGCCTATCCCCCGCCGGGATCGCAGGGGCCGCAACCCAATTGCGTCGCCTGGGCCACCACCTATGCCGCGCGCACCTTCCTCAATTTCCGCGACAAGAATATGCAGCCGGACGAACCGGGCGACCAGATGAGCCCGGCCTATGTCTATAACCGGTTGCGCCCGGCGGGGTCGCCCTGCACCGGCACCATCAGCATCGTCGCGGCGCTGACCCTGCTCAAGAATGAAGGGGCGGTCACACTGGCCGATTTCCCCGACGACATGACCAAATGCGCCATTCCCGCGCCCGACACGCTCAAGACCAGGGCGGGCGATTTTCGCCTGCTCGACTGGCGCGCGGTCGATCGCGAGGTGAAGGACGATTGGCGCACGCCGATCGTGCTGGACGATGTGAAGGGCGCGCTGGCGCGCGGCGTGCCGGTCATCTTCGCCATGCCCGCCCCGGCGGATTTCAAGGCGTTTCGCGGGGACGGCGTCTATGGCCGCGCGGAAAAGCCGGACAGGGCCGGCTATCATGCCATGGCGATCGTGGGCTATGACGAGGATCGACAGGCGCTGCGCATCATGAACAGCTGGGGCGTGGGCTGGGGCGACAAGGGCTATGCCTGGATCGCCTATGACACGTTCAAGCTGCTGGCTGGCGAGGCCTATTCGCTCGAAGCGCCGGTCGCCCCAACCCCAGCGGGCGCGCCCCCGCCGCCGCGCAGCGATGCGCAGATCTTCGCCGAGCAGATAGCCGCCATGCCGTGCGGCACGGTGTCGGTACAGGGCACGAGCGTCACCGGTTTTTCGGGCGACGTCAACGCTATCGCCGCGCTGCGCGAGGCGTCGGCCAAGGCCGATCCGCGCCGCAGTTTCGCGGTGCGTCACCTGCCCTGGCCGCAATGCGAAGCGGCGCTGACGCTGGCCGCGCCGCTGGCGCGCGAGGGCACCGGCATCGGCGTGCTGACTGCCGACGGCAAGGATCGCGCGGGCGATCCGGTCGTGATGCGCGAGAATGATATTTTCGGCGTCAGCGCGACCACCAGCGCGGCGCGGCCCTATTTGAGCATCATCTACCTACAGGCGGACGGCAGCGCGGTGGAGCTGCATCGCGGCCATCCCGAGCCGGATCGCAAGGGCGTGCGTCGCGTCACCATCGGCCTCAGCCAGACCGCGCAGCGCTATCAGGTCGCGCCGCCTTTCGGCCCGGAACTGATCATCGCGCTGGCTTCCGCCAAACCGCTGTTCGGCGACGACGAGGTCGTGAACGGTACCGAGCGGCAATTCCTGACCCGGCTGCGCGCCAGGCTGGCCGCGCAACGGGGCGAGGGCGTATCGGCCGCCTTTGTGAGGCTCCAGACCAGCAACTGACTTCATACCAGGGTGGCATGCGGCTGACTCAGACGGAGTGTTCCCCGGCGTAGGCCGGGGAACACAAAGCCATGGGTTCGTATCTCTGCTTACGGCTATTGGATCAGGTTCCGAAACCCCCGCCGCCCGGCGTTTCGATGACCAACGCGTCGCCCGCGCGCAGTTGCACCGTGGCGGTCGGGCCGAGCGGTTCGATGCTGCCATCGGCGCGCGCCACGCTGTTGCGGCCCAGCGCGCCGGGCGATCCGCCGTCTAGGCCGAAGGGCGGCACGATGCGGCGGTTGGACAGGATGCCGGCGGTCATATCCTCCAGGAAGCGTATGCGGCGTAGCGCGCCATGGCCACCGCGATGGCGCCCCTGCCCGCCCGACCCCGTGCGCACAGAAAATTCCTCCAGCAGCACGGGGAAGCGCGTCTCCAATATTTCGGGATCGGTCAGGCGGCTGTTGGTCATATGCGTCTGCACCACATCGGCGCCGTCAAAGTCGGGACCGGCGCCGGCACCCCCCGCAATCGTCTCATAATATTGGTGGCGGTCGTTGCCGAAGGTGAAATTGTTCATCGTCCCCTGCGCCCCGGCCAGGACGCCGAGCGCGCCGAACAGGGCGTCGGTCGCGACTTGGCTGGTTTCGACATTCCCTGCGACCACGGCGGCGGGAAAGCGCGGGCGCAGCATCGAGCCTTCGGGAATGCGGATGGTGATGGGTTTGAGGCACCCGTCGTTCATCGGCACGGCTTCGTCGATCAGCGTGCGCACGACATAGAGGACGGCGGCGCGCACGACGGAGGCGGGGGCGTTGAAATTATTAGGCAACTGGTCGGCCGTGCCGTTGAAGTCGATGGTCGCGGCGCGGGCGGCGCGATCGACATGGACAGCGAGTTGGACAGTATCGCCGCTATCCATCGCATAGTGAAACTGCCCGTCGGACAGGCGATCGATCAGGCGGCGGACGGCGGCTTCGGCCTGATCCTGCACATGGCCCATATAGGCCGATACCGTTTCGACTCCGTAACTATCACTGATGCGGCGCAGTTCGCTCGCCCCCTTGGCGCAGGCGGCGATTTGCGCGGAGAGGTCGGCGATATTCTGGTCGATATTGCGGGCGGGCCAGGGGCCGGAGGCCAGCAGGTCGCGGATGGCGGCTTCGCGGAATGCGCCCCGATCGACCAGCAGCAGATTGTCGAGGACGATGCCCTCTTCTTCGACGCTGATGCTGCCGGGCGGCATGGAGCCGGGCGTGATGCCGCCGATATCGGCATGATGGCCACGCGCCGCGACATAGAAGCGCGGCGCGCCCGCCCCCACGAAAACCGGCATGATGAGCGTGACGTCGGGCAGATGGGTGCCGCCATCATAAGGGGCGTTGAGCGCATAGACGTCGCCCGGCAGCATGCCGCGCCCGTCGATCGGCTGTCCGTCCGGGCCCCCATTCGCGACAATGCCGCGCCGGCGCATGATCGTGCGGATGCTGTCACCCATGCTGCCGAGGTGGACGGGCATGTGCGGCGCGTTGGCGACCAGATTGCCGGCCGCGTCGAACAAGGCGCAGGAGAAATCCAGCCGTTCCCGGATATTGACCGAAGAAGCGCTATGCTGAAGCGCGGCGCCCATTTCCTCGGCGATCGCCATGAACAGGCCACCCATCACCTCCAGCCGGACGGGATCGACGCTGGTCGCGTCACCGCTTTCGGGCTTGGCGCGGGGGATGTGGCGGGTGAGGATGAGGTTGCCATGTGCGTCCAGCTGCGCCCGCCAGCCCGGTTCGACCGCTGTGGTCGAGACAGGGTCGATGATGAGCGCGGGGCCATCTATCAGGCTGTCTGCCGACACACCGGCGCGATCATGGACGGGGGCCATGTCGCCGGCATAGTCGACATGGGCCAGCGGCGGCGCGGCCTGCGCGGCGATGGCGACGATGCCGTCCATGGCTTCGCGGGTCGAGGCGATCGCTTCGACGCGGGCCATGTCGATCAGGATGCGGCCCTTGCCCGCAAAGCCGAAGCGGGCCTGATGCTGGGCCAGGAAATCGGCGCGCATGGTGTCGGCATCGGCCAGCGGCACGTCGAACAGACTGTCCGTGCCGTCATAGCGCAGGCGCAGCAGCGTTTCGGTGCGATCGGCGTCGGGCAGGTCGGTCCGGGCGTCATTGGCGAGCGCGGCGAGCGCAGCGTCCAGTCCCGCGTCACCCAGCGGGAGGGCCAGCGTCCGTTCCCGCACCGCGCGACGATCGGCCAAGCCCATGCCATAAGCGGACAGCACGCCGCCCAACGGGTGGATCATCACCCGGTCCATGCCTAGCGCGTCAGCGACCAGGCAGGCATGTTGCCCGCCCGCCCCGCCGAAGCTGGCGAGCATATAGCGCGACACATCATGGCCCCGCGCGACGGAGATGCGCTTGATCGCGTTCGCCATGCTGGCGACGGCGACGGCGATGAAGCCCTGCGCCGCGTCGCGGGCCGTCATGGTGCGGCCCGTGTCCGCCTCCACCTGCGCGCAGAGGGTGGCGAAGCGCGCCTCCACCGCCGCCCGGTCGAGCGGCTGGTCGCCCTTCGGACCGAACAGGCTGGGGAAATGGGCGGGCTGGATCTTACCCAGCATGACGTTGCAGTCGGTAATGGTGAGCGGGCCGCCGCGCCGATAGCAGGCCGGACCGGGGACCGCGCCCGCGCTTTCAGGGCCGACGCGGAAACGGCCGTCGACGAAGGAACAGATGGAGCCGCCGCCCGCCGCGATGGTGTGGATGCGCATCATCGGCGCGCGCAGGCGGACGCCCGCGACGCGCGCTTCATTGTCGCGCTCATAGGCGCCGGCATAGTGCGACACGTCGGTCGACGTGCCGCCCATGTCGAAGCCGATGACTTCGCGGAAGCCCGCCTGCTCGGCCGTGCGGGCGAGGCCGACGATGCCGCCGGCCGGACCTGACAGGACGGCGTCCTTGCCCCGGAACAGCGCGCCGTCGGTCAGGCCGCCGCTCGATTGCATGAACAGCATGTCGGCGTCTTCGCCCAACGCAGTGCGCAGGCCATCGACATAGGTGCGCAGGACGGGGGAAAGATAGGCATCGGCCAGCGTGGTATCGCCGCGACCGATCAGCTTGATGAGCGGCGCGACGTCATGGCTGGCGCTGATCTGGGTGAAGCCGATATCGGCGGCGATGCGGGCCAGCGCCCGTTCATGGGCGGAATGGAGATAGCCGTGCATCAGCACGATCGCGACGGCGCGCAGGCCCTTGTCATAGGCGGATTGCAACGCGGCGCGGGCGGCGGTTTCATCCAGCGGGGTGCGGATGGTGCCGTCGGCCATCAACCGCTCGTCGATTTCGACCACATCGGCATGCAGCGGATCGGGCAGGATGATGCGGCGGGCAAACAGGTCCGGCCGTTCCTGCGTACCGATACGGATCGCGTCGCGATAACCGCGCGTGATCGCCAGCAGCACCGGTTCGCCCTTGCGCTCCAGCAGGGCGTTGGTGGCGATGGTGGTGCCGATGCGCAGGGTGCAGGGCGGGATCGGGCCATCACCCGCGCCGGTCAGGCGGCGCACCGCTTCGACCGCGGCATCGGCATAGCGTTCCGGATCGCTCGACAGCAATTTGGCGGTGTGCAGTTGCCCGTCGGGGGCGCGCGCCACCACATCGGTGAAGGTGCCGCCGCGGTCGATCCAGAAATGCCATGTCATGGGGCGGGTGATGGCGGCGCGGGCGCGCGATGGCAAGGGTTGGCCGCACCTGCGACAACCCCTGTCCCTTGGTGCAGAGTTGATCGAGGTTGTGGACAGGTGGCGATTCCGAACATATCAGGAACGAATGGCGCAGCTTTCCACCCGGCAGAAACTCGAAATCCTGGCCGATGCCGCCAAATATGATGCCTCCTGCGCGTCGTCCGGCACGGCGAAGCGGAACAGCAGCGATGGCAAGGGGATCGGATCGACCGAGGGCATGGGCATATGCCACGCCTATGCGCCCGATGGCCGCTGCATATCCCTCCTCAAGATATTGCTGACCAACAGCTGCATTTTCGATTGCCATTATTGCATCAACCGCCGGTCGAGCGATGTGCGCCGCGCGCGCTTTACCGCGCAGGAAGTGGTGGAGCTGACGCTCAACTTCTACCGCCGCAATTATATCGAGGGGCTGTTTCTCTCGTCGGGCATCATCGCGTCGTCCGACTATACGATGGAGCAGATGGTCGAGGTCGCCCGGTCGCTGCGCGAGGACCATGATTTTCGCGGCTATATCCATTTGAAGACGATTCCCGATGCCGACCCGGCGCTGCTCAACCTGGCGGGCCTCTATGCCGATCGGCTGTCGATCAATGTCGAATTGCCGACGGACAGTGGGCTGAAACGGCTCGCGCCGGAAAAGGATGGCGGGCGGATCGAAGGGGCGATGGGCCATTTGCGTGGCGAGATCGACGAAAAGATCGACGCGAAACGCAAATATAAGAGCGCGCCCCGCTTCGCCCCCGCCGGCCAGTCGACCCAGATGATCGTGGGCGCCGATGCGGCGGACGACCGGGCGATCATCGCCAAGGCAAGCAGCCTGTACGACCGGCACAAGCTGCGCCGCGTCTATTACAGCGCCTTTTCCCCCATTCCTTCGCCCAGCGCGGTACTGCCGTTGAAGCGGCCGCCGCTGATGCGGGAACATCGGCTGTATCAATCCGACTGGATGATCCGCTTTTACGGCTATGATGCGCGGGAGATTGCGGCGGCGACCGATGCGGCGACCGGCTGCCTGCCGCTGGACATCGACCCGAAGCTGGCCTGGGCGCTCAACCATCGGGCCGCCTTTCCTGTGGACGTCAACCGCGCCCCGCGTGAGGCGCTGCTGCGCGTGCCTGGGCTGGGTGTGAAGGCGGTCGATCGCATCCTGATGAGCCGACGCCATCGCCGGTTGCGGCTGGACGATGTGGCGCGGCTGACCACGTCGATCAAAAAATTGCGGCCGTTCCTCATCGCGGCGGACTGGCGGCCGGTCGCCCTGATCGACCGGGCCGACCTGCGCGCCCGTCTCGCTCCACCCGCGAAACAGCTCGATTTGTTCACATAACCGTAATTTCGGGTTGATTGAGCGCGCCACACATGAAATTCTGTTGCCAGGGTCAAAAAAGGAGAATGGGGTCTTGGCGACCGCAGTCGGCAATCGCGCACAGGGTAAGGGTTTCGCCAAGCGCATCAGTTCGCATCTGGCCGCTGCCCTGGTCGTCTTCTGTCTCGCGCAGATTTTCGTCGTCGCCAAGATGGGCGGATCGCTGGTCCTGCACCTTGGCATCATCGTCGCGATCGGCGGCTATGGCGTGGCGGCGCGCGGGCTGGAACGGCGCTGGCAGATGCTGGAGCAAGGCGGACTGTCGCAGCATGGCCTCACGCTGCGGTTCCGCCGCGACATATTGCAGCTTTGGGGCGCCAGCATCCTTGGCGCATTGCTGTGGATTCCCGTGGCGATCATCTTCCGCTTCCTGTTCGGCTGATCCTTCGGAGCCAATTGCCGCGACCGTCGTTCTTCTTCCTCGCACGAGGAGGAATATCCATGGCCGACGCCACCATTTTCGATCGCCTGAAACAGGATCACGACGCCCATCGCCAGCTGTTCGCCAAGATGGCGGAGGCGGATCGCGAGAAGGACGAGGAGCGGCTGGAAAAGCTGTTCGAACAGTTCAAGGTCGAAGTGTCCGCCCATGCCGCGGCGGAGGAAGAAACGCTCTACGCCACCATGCTAGCGCGGCCGGACCTGCGCGAGGATGCGCAGCACAGCGTGTCCGAGCACAAGGAAATCGACGATTATCTGGAAGAGCTGGACGACCTGAAATTCAATGGCGAGGCATGGCGGAAGAAATTCGCCGAGATGAAGAAGCGCTACCTCCACCATATCGACGAGGAGGAGGAAGAGATGTTCCCCGACGCGGCCAAGGAACTGACGGCGGCCGAAGAGGAGAAGCTGGGCAAGCTGTTCGCCAAGCGCAAGCCCGCCGAACTGGAGCGAGCGCAGGCCGAGGATTGATCCGCCAACGACCAATCGTTTCGAACGGGTCATGGTGTAGCGGGCCAAAATGTACCGTGTCGCGCTGACGGCGCCAGACGATTTCGACGGCTGGCGGGCGGCGGCGCGGCGGCTGGCGCTGGCGAGCGTCGATCCGGCGGATATCGTGTGGCAGGTGGGCGATCAGAGCATCGACCTGTTCGGCGACACGCCGCTGCCGGCCGAGAGGCCCGGTGCGGGCTTTGCCGTGCCGCGCGCCTTTGTCGATTTGGCCGAGAAGGCCATCCTCCATAGCGAACCGGCGCGCTTTGCCTTGCTTTATGCGCTGCTGTGCCGGTTACGCGGCCGGCCGGGGCTGATGGAGGACAAGGCCGATCCGCTGCTGCGCCGGGTGGATGTGCTGGCCAAGGCGGTGCGGCGCGATATCCACAAGATGCGCGCCTTCGTGCGTTTTCGCGAAATATCGGATGACGGGGGCGAACGCTTCGTCGCCTGGTTCGAGCCGGACCATCATATCGTGCGCGCCAATGCGGGCTTCTTCATGCGCCGCTTCGCCGCGATGCGCTGGTCGATCCTGACGCCCGAGATCAGCATCCATTGGGATGGCGAGGCGCTGCTCGAAGGGCCGGGCGCGAAACGGACGGACGCGCCCGACGGCGATCCGGTCGAGGCGCTGTGGAAGGGCTATTATGCCGCCATCTTCAACCCGGCACGGCTCAAGACCGGGGCGATGCTGTCGGAAATGCCGAAAAAATATTGGCGCAACCTGCCCGAGGCGGCGTTGATCCCCGACCTGATCGCCGGCGCACAGGCGCGCGAAGCGGCGATGATTGCGACCGCGCCATTGCCGGAAAAGGTGCCGAAGCGGCAGGGGGATGTCGCGACCATATGGGCGACGGTTCGGCATGAAGCGATGGGCTGCACCCGTTGTCCGCTCCACCGCGATGCGACGCAGATGATATTCGGCGAAGGGCCACTCGACGCGCCGCTGATGATCATCGGTGAGCAACCGGGCGATCAGGAGGATCTGGCAGGCCGCCCGTTCGTCGGGCCGGCGGGGCAATTTCTGGATCGGGCGCTGGCGCAGGCAGGCGTGGACCGATCCCGCGCCTATGTCACCAACGCGGTCAAGCATTTCAAATTCGAACGGCAGGGCAAGCGGCGGTTGCACCAGTCGCCGGATGCGGGCGAGATCGAAGCATGTCGCTGGTGGCTGGGGCAGGAAATCGACCTCATCCGGCCGCAAATCATCGTCGCGCTGGGGGCCAGCGCGGCGCGCGCGATGCTGGGCAAGGCCGTGACGATCGGCCGCACGCGCGGCGCCGCGATCGCGCTGAAGGATGGCGCGGAAGGATGGGTGACGGTGCATCCAAGCTATCTGCTGCGCTTGCCCGATGCGGAGAGGCAAGCGGCGGAGCAGGCGCGGTTTGTGGATGATTTGCGGATGGTGGCCGAGCGGGTGACGGCGCAGGGGTGAGTGGAAGTGCTGTGTGGGGAAGGTCCGCTTTTCGCCGTCATCCCAGCGAATGCTGGGATCTCAGGCCGCGTTGCGCTTCCCTTCCTGCGACCCCAGCATTCGCTGGGGTGACGATGAAGGCTGGTCGCCTGTGGCGACGCCGACCCTGCGCAAAATCGGGGGAATGCGGAACGGTTTGCAGTCCTAAAAACCGTTCCGCACCCCAAACTCCTGCATCAAGAGGAACAGGAGGTTGACTGAAAGGACGGGGGCGGATCGCGTGGACCCGCCCCGGTCTATCTATGTCAGATCAGAATTTCGCGACCACACCCGCCATCGGGCGGATCGAGCGGAAATTGCCCATCGTGTCGGCCTGAACGCGCAGGCGGATGTTGCTGCTCTGGGCCGAACCGCCCATGTCGGCGGGCGACAGTTCGACGCCGGCGCCATAGGTGGTGCCATGGAAGTCGGGGCTGTCGGGACCAAGCGCGTCGAAATTGACCCACTTATAACCGACCTTGCCGAAGATCAGGCTGTCCTTGCCCGCCTTCACGCCGGCGCGGCCCGCCACGCCATATTCCCAGTCGATATCGCCCGATACGCCCTTGGACGCAGTGCCTTCGACGCCGACGACGATGGGGCCGGCGACATTGTAATTCACGCCTGCGACGCCTTCGACCATGCGGCCCTTGTAACCGACGGGCGGGATGCCTTCCTTGCCGGTTTCGCTGTCGAAATTATGCACGCCGCCCATGACGCCGACATAGGGTTCGATGCGGCGTGTGGAGGAACCGGCGTCGTCCTGGGCCATGGCAGCGGCAGGCAACAGGACAGCGGCAGCGGCTGCCGAAAAAAGCAGTGTCTTCATGGGGGTGACCCTTTTTCTATCGTGGATTTTATGCGGCGGTTTGGACCCGCCGGGTCGATGCGAGCGCTCAAAGCGGCTGCGTGTCGACAGGGGGGATAATGGCCGGCCGGGGCGGAAGGTTTCCTGAACGATTCCGAAAAGCGCGGTAAAAGGCGATTATGTGACGGAAAGAACACGCTTTCTGTCAGTCCGATGAACGAAACCCCCTTTTTCTGAACCTGCGATAAACGCTGGCGCAGAAAGGATAATCCATTCACAACCAATTCAACCGGACTGCGTTAAGCCGACAGAAGATGATGATGAGGAGAAAGACGATGACGGGCATCCGACATCGGTTTCTGGCTGTGATCGGGCTGGCGGGCGCGCTGGCACTGGGCGGTTGCGCCTATGACGACGGTTATGGCTATGGCGGCGTGAACGTGGGCACCGGCTATTATGGCGGCGGTGGCTATTATGGCGACGGCTATTATGGGCCGTCGGGCTATTATCAGCCCGGCCTCTATAGCGGCTGGTACGACAATTATTATTATCCGGGCAACGGCTATTATGTCTACGACCGTGGCGGCCGGCGCCAGCGCTGGAATGACGGCCAGCGCCGCTATTGGGAAGGCCGCCGGGCCGAACGCCGCGATGATCGTGGCCGCGGCGACGGCTGGCGTGGCCGGGATCGGGATAGCGACGGACGGCCGGGCAACTGGACGCGCCCACCGCGCCCGCCGCAGGGCAGCGACGCCAATAACGGCAATCAGGGCGACCGCAATTGGGGGCGCGACCGTAATCCCGGCGACCGCAACTGGGGCCGGGACCGTACGCCGGGTGAGGGCGGAAACCGCTGGCGCGGCAATGGCGGCCGAAGAGACGGTGCGGTGCCGACGCCGCAGCCCGGCCTGCGCCAGCCGCAGGCGCAGCAACCCCGGCCCAGTCGTCCGCAGATGAACCAGCCGCGCCCGCAGCGCAGTTGGGGCGGCGGCGGACGCCCGGGTGGTCGTGGCGGCGAACGGGTTCGTCCCAACTGATGCGGACTTTGACGAAGACCGTCTTTCTGCTGCCCCTCCTGCTCGTCGCGGCCTGCGACGGGCGGGAGGAGAGCGCGATCGACAATCTGGCCAATGGCGCGAATGCGGCGCAGGTGGATAATAATGTCCGGGCCGAAGCGATGGCCGTGATGGAACCGTTGAATCCGCCGGAGCCGGGCACGCCCGGCGGCCTGCCGGTCGATCCCGAACCGATCGCCGAAGGATCGATCACGCCCGACAGCGCACAGGGCGCCGCTCAGGTGGTGCAGGGCTATTATGGCCTGCTGGAGGAAAAGCGGTTCGTGGACGCGCAGGATCTATGGGATCAGGCCGGCACGATCGGATCGCAGGATGACGCGCATTTTACCGCGCGCTTCCGCGGTTTCAGCGAAATCCACGCCAATATCGGCGCGCCGTCTGACCCCACAGAGGCCGAGGGCGCGATGCAGGTGACGGTCCCGGTGCAGGTCTATGGCCGCATCGCCGCGACCGGCAAGCCCTGGCACACATTGCGGCAGGTGGTCTTGCGCCGGGTCGCCGATGCGCCGGATGACAAGGCAGAGCAGCGGCGCTGGCATATCGAATCGATCGGTGCCTATGTCGCTCCTGCCGAGACAGAAGGCGCAGAGCCGGCTCATGCCATTTCCATGACGGACGGCATGGCGAAAAAGCAGTGAATGGCGAAACAGGCCGTACCGACAAGCCCTGATGTGAACCTATGGCTTTGCGATCCCCGGCCTGCACTAGGGAACGCTTGATATGAGACAGCCACATGGTGCGTTGATGTAAACGGATCATGAAAAAGGGCGCCCGGTCATGCGACCGGGCGCCCTTTTGCTGTCCGTTCAGACCGTGAATTAAGCGACGGTCGCCTTGAGGATCTTGCCCGGCGTGCGCGGCGGCTCGCCCTTGGGCAGGGCGTCGACATGGTCCATGCCCGACGTCACTTCACCCCAGACGGTGTACTGGCCGTCGAGGAAGGTGGCGTCGTCGAAGCAGATGAAGAACTGGCTGTTGGCGCTGTTCGGGTTGGACGAACGGGCCATCGAGCAGACGCCACGAACGTGCGGCTGACGGCTGAATTCGGCCTTGATGTCGGGCAGCTTCGATCCGCCCATGCCGGTGCCGGTCGGATCGCCGCCCTGCGCCATGAAGCCGGGGATGACGCGATGGAAGACCACGCCGTCATAGAAGCCGTCCTTGGCCAGCGTCGTGATGCGCTCGACATGGCCGGGGGCCAGATCGGGGCGCAGCTTGATCACGACGTCGCCGCCGCTGTCGAGGGTGAATGTAAGCGTTTCGTCGGCCATGAGGATACCTCTCGTGGTTGAAGGAGTGATGCCCCCATATAGAGGCTTCAAAAGGGGATGGAAGTTTCTTGTGACGAACGCCCGCAAGCGGCCAGACGCCCATTGCAATATGGTCGTGCATAAGCGAAAGCAGCCCCATGTTACAGGAACCGGACAGTAGGGGGCGCCATGAGCGAGCGCGGCGATCCAGCCGAACCCCTGTCGCATGGGGTCGAGACTGACGAAGATATCGTCCTGGAACAGGCCGAAACCGGCTTGGACGAGGATGACCGGCTGAGGCCCGAATTCCTGTCCGCCGTGCTGGACGCGGTGGAAGAGGGCGACAATGAGACAGCGCGGGAGCTGGTGTCGCCGCTGCACCCTGCCGATATCGCCGACCTTCTGGAATTGACCCCGTCGGAGCGGCGTGGCGATGTGGCCGCCGCGCTGGGCGATCTGGTCGGCGCGGAAGTCCTGTCCGAGCTGAACGATTATGTCCGCGACGACCTGATCGGCGCGCTGGCCCCGGAACAGGTCGCCGAATTCGCCGCCGAGCTGGATACCGACGATGCCGTCGCCATCATCGAGGATATGGAGGAGGCCGACCAGCAGGCCGTCCTCGATGCGATGGAGCCGGAAGATCGCGCCGCGATCGAATCCGCCCTTTCCTATCCGGAGGAATCCGCCGGTCGCCTGATGCAGCGCGATCTGGTCGCGGTGCCCGAACATATGACGGTCGGTCAGGTGATCGACTATCTGCGCGACAATGCCGACCTGACCCGCGATTTCTGGGAAATCTACGTGGTCGACGCGGCGCATCGGCCGATCGGCTATTGCCAGCTCAGCTGGATCCTCACCTGCCCGCGCGGCATATCCATGCTCGACCTGATGAAGCGCGAACAGACGCTGATCCCGGTCGACATGGACCAGGAAGAGGTAGCGCTGCGCTTCCAGAAATATGCGCTGATCTCCGCCGCCGTGGTGGACAGCGCGGGCCGGCTGGTCGGCATGATCACGGTCGATGACGTCGTCCACATCATTTCGGAAGAAGCCGGCGAAGACATCCTGCGCCTGTCGGGTGCGGGCGAAGGCGACATCAACCAGCCGATCCTGATGACCGTACGCACCCGCCTGGTCTGGCTGGTGGTCAATCTGGGCACGGCGATGATCGCCGCGTCGGTCGTGGGCCTGTTCGAAAGGACGATCGAGCATCTTGCGATGCTGGCGGCGCTGATGGGCATCGTGTCGGGCATGGGCGGCAATGCCGGCACCCAGACGCTGGCCGTGATGGTGCGCGCGATCGCCACCAATCAGGTCACCAGTTCGAATACGCTGCGCATGATCGTCCGGGAATTTCGGATTGCTGCGACCAACGGGTCGGTGCTTGGCTTCCTGATCGGGATCGGTTCCTATCTGGTCTATGGCCAATTGGGCCTGTCGCTGGTGTTTGCCGCCGCCATCCTCATCAACAATATGGTGGCGGGCCTCGCGGGGGTTCTGATCCCGGTCACGCTAGACCGCAGCAATATCGATCCGGCCGTGTCGTCGGCGGTGTTCGTGACGATGATGACCGATTCCCTGGGCTTTTTCACATTTTTGGGTCTGGCCACGCTCTTCCTGACCTGATGACGCATTGACCCGTGGGGTTGCGTCACCCATCTGCCGGTCCATGCCGCTGCACATGACCAAGATCGCCTTTGGCGCCGAAAGCCCCGCCACTTTACGCGCCTGGCTGGAAAGCCATGATGGCGAAGCACGGACCAGCACCCGTTACCTGCCCAAGCGGGTGGAGGAGATGGCGGGCGGATCGCTCTTCTGGATTCACGGCCATATGCTGGTGGGGCGCAGCCCGATCATCGGGTTCGAGGAGACGGGACAGGGCAGATATTGGATCAGGCTGGAGCCAAAGTTGATCCCGGTGCGCGCCAAGCCCAAGCGCGCCCATCAGGGCTGGCGCTATCTGGAGGATGCCGATGCGCCAGCCGATCTGGAAGGCGGCGAGGCCGACGATCTGGACGCGATGCCGCCAGCGCTGATGAGCGAATTGACGAAATTGGGGCTGGTTTAGCGGGCCAGACAGACCGTTCCCCGGCGAAGGCCGGGGTCCAGTCCCGCGCTCACAACTGGACCCCGGCCTTCGCCGGGGAACGTGATGCTATGGATTCAGCAAGTGCTGCCCGATTTCCCTACCCGCTGTTGCGCAGCGCCGTGGCGATCGCGTTGATCGACAGTTCGATGCCTTCCTTGATCCGTGCATCATCCTCGCCCGCGCGGTGGCGCTTGAGCAATTCGACCTGCAACAGGTTGAGCGGCTCGATATAGGGCAGGCGCAGCCGGATGGATTCGTCGAGCGCCGCGTTCTTTTCCAGCAGACGCGACTGGCCGGTCGCGGCGAGCAGCCCGTCATGCGCCTGTTGCCAACCTTCGCGGATGCGGCTGAAGATCGCTTCGCCCGCCGCCTGATCCTCGACCAGCGGCAGATAGCGCGCGGCGATGCCCAGGTCCGACTTGGCCAGCACCATTTCCAGATTGGCCAGCGCGGATTGCAGGAAGGACCAATGCTGCCCCATATCGGCCAGCAGCGCCTTGTCCTCGAACGCGGACAGCGCCTGCCCCACGCCATACCATCCCGGCAGCATGACGCGCGCCTGCGCCCAGCTGAACACCCAAGGGATGGCGCGCAGATCCTCGATCGCGTTGCTCTTGGTCCGGCTGGCGGGGCGCGAACCGATCTTGAGGCCGGAAATTTCCTGAATCGGGGTCAGCTGGCGGAAGAATTCCTTGAAGCCATCGGTGCCGTAGACGAGGTCGCGATAGGCGGCGAAGGCGTTCTTGGACAGCTCGTCCATCGCCGCACTGAACCGGGCGGCGTCGCGATCCGAAATGCCGTCCGGCTCCAGGCTGGCGAGCAGGGTCGCGCTGGTCATCGCTTCCAAATTGGTCATGGCGACGTCGCGCGTGCCGAATTTGGCGGCGATCACCTCGCCCTGTTCAGTGATGCGGATGCGGCCCTGCACGCTACCGCGCGGTTGCGCCTGGATCGCCTTGAAGGCGGAGCCGCCACCACGCCCCACCGCGCCGCCGCGACCATGGAACAGCTGCATCGCCGCGCCCGCATCGGCAAAGACAGGCTCCAGCGCCTGGCTCGCCTTGTACAGACTCCAGGTGGAGGTGATGTAGCCGCCATCCTTGTTGCTGTCGCTATAGCCGATCATCACTTCCTGATGGCCGCGCGCCTTCACCACGCCGGCGATTTCGGGCAGGCCGAAATAGGCGGTCATGATGGACGGCGCGGCTTCGAGATCGGCGATGGTTTCGAACAGGGGGATCGCCATGATCGCGGCCTGCGGCGACGCACCATCCGTGCCGGCCTGCCACAGGCCCGCTTCCTTGAGCAGGATATTCACTTCCAGCAGGTCCGACACGCTTTCAGCCTTGGAAATGATATAATGGGTGATGCTCTGCGGCCCGTAGGTGCGGTGCGCCTGCGCAGCGGCATGGACGATCGCCAGTTCGGACGTCGTTTCCTCCGAATAGTCGGAGAAACGCCCACCCAGCGGCCGGTTGTTCGCCAGTTCCCGGCGCAGCAGCGCGATGCGGGCATATTCGTCGAGCGCCAGATAGTCGCCCTCCACCCCCGCGACCTTGAGCAATTCGGCCACGACCCGCTCATGCACGGCGCTGTTCTGGCGCATGTCGAGCGTGGCGAGGTGGAAGCCGAACGTCTCGACCGCGCGGATCAACCGACCCAGAGCGCCCCCGGTCGAGAGCGCGCCATCGCCTTCGCTCGCCAGCCCCTGTGCGACGACGACCAGATCATGGCGCAGGTCGCCCGGCGTGGCATAGGCCTCCCCCTTCAACGCCGAGGGACGCGGCGGCGCTTTGCCGACCAGGGCGGCATAGGTGGCGGCGAGACGCGCATAAATGCCCGACAGCGCCCGGCGATAGGGTTCGTCCTGCCGGCTGGGCGACGCATCGCCGCTGGCCTCCGCCAGGTCCAGCACCGCTTGCGGGACATGGGCGAGTTCGGTCGAGAGCGAGAGTTCCGCACCCAGTCCGTGGATGCCCTCCATATAGAAAGCCAGCGCCGCATCGCAGCCACGCCCCAGCGCCGAGCGCAGCTGGTCCGCCTGAACGAAGGGATTGCCGTCCCGATCGCCGCCGATCCAGTTGCCCACGCGCAGGAAACTGTGCGGTCGCGCGCCCAGCACCCTTTCCCAGCGCGCATAGAGCGCTGGCAGCACGGGCAGGAAGACGTCGCGGAAATAGGTCAGGACATTGTCGATCTCATCCTGCACGAACAATTTTTCGCGGCGCAGCGGGCGCGTCTGCCACAGCAGCGCAATCTGGCGGAAAATCGCTTCGTCCAGTTGCTCGCCCTCGGCCGTTTCGGTGCGGCCGGCATCCTTGAGCTGCATCAGGTCGGCGATGCGATTCTTGTGATCGATCATGCTCTTGCGCCGCACCTCGGTCGGGTGGGCGGTCAGGACCGGCACGATCAGGCTATGCGACAACAGGTCCAGCACGGCATCGCGATCGACCCCATGGGCGGCGAGCCGCTCGACGGCGGAGGCGACGTCAGCGCCCGGTTCCGCCGCCACGCCCTGCCGATCCTCGGCCAGATTGGCGAGCATCGAGAAGAGCATGAAACCACGGGTGAAATTAAGCGTATCGTCGAGGTTCAGCGCATCCAACCCGGTGTCGGTCAGGTCCGCACCCTGAAGCCCTCGCGCCCGATCGACCGAGGCGGAGCGGATATATTCGGTCTGCTTGTAGAGCTTGTCCCCGCCATAGGCGCGAATGACGTCGCCGAGCAGCCGCCCCAGATAGCGGATATCGGGATTCTGCGTGATCGCAGGGGCTGCCTGCGCCGAAGCGGGTGCTGTTCTCTCCATAATGCGCCGATGCTGCACCGCAACAATCCTATGGTCAAGGCACCGGCATGGATATTTATCGGTCGGCCGGGTTCAATCCGACTGCCTTTTGAGAAAGGCGATGATATCCGCCCGGTCGAGCGGATCGCCGATCCCGGCAAATTGCATGTTGGTGCCGGGCACGAGCTTGCGCGGATTGGCGATCCAGGCGTCGAGCGTCGGCGCATCCCATCGCCCGCCGGCCTCGACCAGGGCCGCCGTATAGCCGAAACGGCCACTATGCTGCCCCATGGGCTGGCCGAAAACGCCGTAGAGATTGGGACCGCCGAAATCGGGCGCGCCCTTGCTGGCCTTGTGACAGCCGGCGCAGACGCCGAATTTGCGGGCGCCGGCATCGGCATCCGCCACCTTGATCAGCGCGTCCAGCGACGGATTGGGGCCGGCCGCGCGCAGACGCTCTTCCCGCCGATCGTCGCCGCAGGCCGACAGCAGCAGGATCGCCGCCGCCACAAAATGAAAGCCTATTCGCATAGCCCGATCGCCTGTAGCGCAGCGAGCGGCATGACGCATAGCGGACCGATTGTCCCGCCAGTCCATGAGCGCCCTTGCGCTCCCCCGCTCCCTTGGGCCAAAGGGCATCAGTGACCGCCAGCATCAGCATAGGAACCGACCATCACGGCAAGGACGTGCTGGTCGATGTCGAGGAATTGCTCGCCACCCGTCTGCTCGTCCAGGGCAATTCCGGGTCGGGCAAATCGCACCTCCTGCGCCGGCTGCTGGAAGAAAGCGCGCCGATGGTGCAGCAGGTGGTGATCGATCCGGAAGGCGACTTCGTGACGCTGGCCGATCAATATGGCCATGTGGTGATCGACGCGGGCGACTATAATGAGCGCGAGATCGTGAAGATGGCGACGCGTATCCGCGAACATCGCGCGTCCGTGGTCCTGAGCCTCGAATCGCTGGAGCTGGAGGCGCAGATGAAATGCGCCGCCTCCTTCCTGTCCACCCTGTTCGATGCGCCGCGCGACCATTGGTATCCCGCCTTGGTGGTGGTGGACGAAGCGCAGATGTTCGCGCCCGTCTCCGCCGGCGATGTGTCGGACGAAGCGCGGCGGCTGAGCCTTGCCGCCATGACCAACCTGATGTGCCGGGGGCGCAAGCGTGGCCTGGCTGGCGTGATCGCGACGCAGCGGTTGGCGAAACTGGCGAAGAATGTCGCGGCCGAAGCCTCCAACTTCCTGATGGGGCGCACCTTCCTGGACATCGACATGGCGCGCGCAGCCGACCTGCTGGGCATGGAACGGCGGCAGGCGGAGCAGATTCGCGATCTGGAGCGCGGCCGCTTCCTGGGCCTTGGCCCAGCCATCGCGCGGCGGCCGGTGGCGGTGAAGATCGGCACGGTGAAGACCGGCACGCGCGGCGGCACGCACAAGCTGATGCCGCCCCCGGTCACGACCGGCGGGGATTTTCAGGAAATGCTGTTCGCCAAGGTCGAGGAAGAGGCATTGCCGCCGCCCCCGCCCCGCCCCGAGCCGACCGCTCGCCCGGCCGAAGAGATCATGCGCGCGCTGGCCGATACGCCGTCCGCCAAGCCCGCCGCGCCGGAACTGGATTTCGGCGAGAACGAGCCGGTCGTCATCGCCGTGCTGGAGGATATCGTCGCTGACCTTGGCGATGCCGCGCCCAGCGTGGCGGCGCTGTATCAGGATTTCGGCGTGCGGTGCCGGATGAGGGGCCTGAAGCGATCGCCGCTCGACCTGCCTGCCTTCCGCAAGCGCTTCGCCATGGCGCAGGCAGGGATGGCCGATGCCGACGATGTGCGGTGGCAGGATGCCATTCGCGCGGCGGAGCCGGTGCCGGAGGATATGCTGGCTCCCTTCCTGCTGATCGCGCGCGCGGCGCTGGACGGGCAGACCTGCCCCGACGACGCAGCGCTGGGCCGTGCCTATGGCACCAGCTCGCCGGGCCGCGTCCGCCGGCTGATCGACTATATGGAGAAATTGGGCGTCATCGTCGCGCGGACCGATTTTTCGGGCAAGCGCTCGATCGGCGTGCCGGGGCTTGGCCTCTCGACGGCAGCGGCGGATTGATGGCGACGCCTTCGGTCCTCTTCGTCTGCCTCGGCAATATCTGCCGGTCGCCGCTGGCCGAAGCCGCGCTGCGGGCGGAAGCGGAGAAGGCCGGCGTGGATATCGTGGTAGATTCGGCCGGCACCGGCGACTGGCATATCGGCAGCCCACCCGATCCGCGCGCGCAGGCGGTGGCGCAGCGCCATGGCATCGACATCAGCACCTATGCCGGGCGGCAGGTCAGCGCGGAGGATTTCCACCGCTTCACCCATGTCTTCGCGCTGGATGCGGAAAATCTGAAAAATCTGCGCCGCATCCGCCCGTCGGACGGGACGGCAGAGCTGCGCCTGCTGATGGACATGGTGCCGGGCCGTGAAGGGACGGGCGTGGTCGATCCCTATTTCGGCGACGATGCCGGGTTCGACCAGACCTGGGACGACGTGACCCGCGCGGCGAAGGCGATTGTCGCGGACCTTTAGACTGAAATAAAATTCACACGCGAGATCGCGAAACTGCACCGCGTCATCCTGAACTTGTTTCAGGATCCGTCGCGCCTCCATGCTCCTCCGTCGGCCTTCGATGAGAAATGGATGCTGAACCGCAGGCCAGCGCAGCTAAACAAGTTCAGCATGACGATTTTAGCTGATTACGAGGATTCCCGTACCAGCAGTTCGGGCGCGATCTGGACCGATCCGGCATCTTCTCCACCGATCCGGCGGACCAGCAGATCGACCAGATGATGCGCGCCCATCTCTATATCCTGACGGATGGTGCTGAGCGCCGGGCGCGTGAGCCGGGCCAGCGGAATATCGTCGAAGCCGACGATCGATATGTCCTGCGGCACCTGCAACCCCTGCTGCTGGGCCGCCGCGATCAGGCTCATCGCCACGACGTCCGACGCGGCGAAGATGCCGTCGGGCCGGTTGCCCGCGGCGAACCAGTCGCGCGCGGTCGCCTCGCTCGCTTCGGGCGTCACCGGGCTGGTGACCAGCACGACGTCATCGCGCAATTCCGGCGGCAAACCGGCGAGGAAGCCGACATGGCGCGCCGCAAATTCCGGTACGCCGACATCGCCGAAAAAGGCGAGGGTTCGCCGGCCGCGATCGACCAGATGCTGCGCCGCCAGACGGCCGCCCGCTTCATTGTCGGTGCCGACCGTGACGGGGCCGTCGCCGCGGACCTGTTCGCCCCAGACCACCAGCGGCCGATAACTGGCCGCGGCCCGCGCCAGCGCCGCGCCCTGATCCGACTGGCCGATGACGATCACGCCGTCGGTGCGGCCGGTGCGGATGAAGGTGTCGAGCCAGTCGTCCCGATCCGGCAACACGCGCGAGAGCAGCAGATCATAGCCGCGATCCGTCAGCGCATCGGCCAGATAGCCGAGCATCGTGAGGAAGAAGGGATCGGACAATTGCTGGCCACGCGCATGGCCCAGCGGCATCAGCACGGCGATCGCGCCGGTGCGGCCCAGCCGCAGATTTTGCGCCGCGACATTCATGCGGAAACCATGATGATCGGCCAACGCCTGGATGCGTGCCCGCGTCCCCTTGTTCAGCGCGCCCTTGCCGGTCAGCGCCCGCGACACGGTGGACACTGACACGCCTGCCAGACGCGCCAGATCGGCGATGCTCTTGAGTGGCCCGGAACCCTGATCGTCCATGGCCGCAGACTAGGGTAAATCGGGACTGTTCACAATGTCTTGCCGTGTCCCCCGGACGAGTAGCGTCGCAGCCCCGGCGCAGAGCATCATGACGCCCGCCATGACGATCAGGTTGCGCGGATCCCCGCCCAGCAACGGGCGATAGACGATCGGCACGACCAGCGTTTCCGCCAGCATGGGCAGGACGATAAACATGTTGAAAATACCCATGTAAATGCCGGTCCGTTCCGGCGGGATCGCGCCCGACAGCAGCACATAGGGATTGCCCATCATGCTGGCCCAGCCGATGCCGATGCCGATCATCAGCAGGAACAATGTGGCGGTATCGCGCGCCTGCGGCAGGGTGATCATCGCCATGCCCGACAGCGCGACCGACACGGCATGCAGATTGCGCACGCCTATCCGGCGGCTGAGCGGCATCATCGCAAAGGCGGCGAGGCAGGCGACAGCATTGTAGAGCGCGCCCGCCTGCCCCGCCAGCAGCACCGCCTGGCGGAAGGCCGGGCTGGCCGGGTCGGCGGTGCCGAAAAGCGATCGGGCGAGCGCGAAGGCGATATATTGCCAATAGGCGAACATGGCGAACCACTGGAACGCCATGGACAGCGCCAGTTGCCGCATCGGCACCGGCATGTCCCGCACCGCCGCCGCAAAATCCCGCAGGGCGGTGCGCAGCGACAGCGGCTGCGCCTGCATATGCGCGACCTGCGCCGCCGAAAGCGGCAGTTCGCGCACCCGCAGCACCGACCAGAGGATGGTGGAAATCGACACCACCGCCCCGATCAGGAAGGCGATGCGGGTGATGCCGGGTATGCCGTTGGCATCCACCAGATCGGCGTCCGCACCCCACCAGACCAGCAGCGATGGCGCCAGATAGGACAATGTCTGGGCCAGGCCCGTAAAGGCGCTTTGCGTCAGGAAGCCGACCGATCGCTGCCGTTCGTCCAGCCGGTCGCTGACATAGGCGCGATAGGGCTCCATGGTGATATTGTTCGCCGCGTCGAGCATCCAGAGCAGGCTGGCCGCGAACCAGAGCGTGGGGCTGTAGGGCATCGCCAGCAGGCCGATGCTGCACAGGATCGCGCCGAGCAGGAAATAGGGCGTGCGGCGGCCCCATGTGCTGACGGTCCGGTCGCTCATCGCGCCGACGATCGGTTGGACCAGCAGCCCCGTCACCGGCCCTGCCAGCCAGAGCAACGGCAAGCTGGCCTCATCCGCGCCCAGATAACGGTAGATCGGCCCCATATTCGCCTGTTGCAGGCCGAAGGAAAATTGGATGCCCAGAAAGCCGAGATTCATTTCGACGATGCGCGACAATCGCATGATCGGCCTGTGTCCGACGTCAACCATGGCTGGCTTCCCTTCTCCGCCCACCCCTTATAGATCAAGATTTGGTCATGGCGAGCGCAGCGCGCTTGTTCCCCAGCCATCTTGACGCACGCTGTCGGGTCTGTAGCTTCTTGCCACCCTATTCTCAGCCGGTTGGAGCGCTTACGATGCGCATGGTCCAGTTGCTGATTGACGCGGTGCCCGATGCCGGACCGTCCTCGTCCGGCCGCCCGCCTTCATGCCTTTCGCCTGCCCGTCATTCCCTGCGGAGCGGCGTGATGATAGCCATAACAGGGGGAGAGGAACATCCATGCAGATTGTCTATATCGCCATAGGGTGCGGCCTGCTGGCCGTACTCTACGGGCTTTTCACCAGTCGCCAGGTCTTGAGCCAGCCACCCGGCAATGACGTCATGCAGGCGATTGCCGGCGCTATACAGGAAGGCGCGAAAGCCTATCTGGGCCGACAATATACCACCATTGCCATCGTCGGCGTGGTCGTGGCGGTGCTGGTCGCCCTGTTCCTGGGCGTCACATCCGCGGTCGGCTTCCTGATCGGGGCGATCCTGTCGGGGGCGGCAGGGTTTATCGGCATGAACATCTCGGTCCGCGCCAATGTCCGCACCGCCGAAGCCTGTCGTGGCACGTTGCAGAGCGGCCTGACCGTCGCCTTCCGGGCGGGCGCCATCACCGGCATGCTGGTGGCGGGCCTTGCCCTGCTCGCGATCAGCCTGTTCTTCTGGTATCTGACCGGCCCCGCCGGCCATGCGCCCGACGACCGGCTGGTGATCGACAGTCTCGTCGCGCTGGCGTTCGGCGCGTCGCTCATCTCCATCTTCGCGCGGCTGGGCGGCGGCATCTTCACCAAGGCGGCCGATGTCGGCGCGGATCTGGTGGGGAAGGTCGAGGCCGGCATCCCGGAGGATGACCCGCGCAACCCCGCCGTGATCGCGGACAATGTGGGCGACAATGTCGGCGACTGCGCCGGCATGGCGGCCGATCTGTTCGAAACCTATGTCGTGACCGTCGGCGCGACCATGGTGCTGACGTCGCTATTGGTGACGGGCGTGGACAACGCCTTTCTGATGAAGCTCATGGCCCTGCCGCTGATCGTGGGCGGCGTGTGCATTATCACCTCCATCATCGGCACCTATATGGTCCGTCTGGGCGCCAGTCAGTCGATCATGGGCGCCCTCTACAAGGGGTTCTGGACCACGGCGATCCTGTCCATCCCCGCCATCTATTTCGCCACCCAATATACGCTGGGCGACCTCAGCGCCGTGTTCGGCGCGGATCTGGACGGGGTGGGCGGCTATACCGGCATGAACCTCTTCTGGTCGATGCTGGTGGGGCTGGCCGTCACCGGCCTGCTGGTGGTCATCACCGAATATTATACCGGCACCGCCTATCGCCCGGTCCGCAGCATCGCCAAAGCGTCGGAAACCGGCCATGGCACCAACGTCATTCAGGGGCTGGCGATCAGCCTGGAATCGACTGCGCTGCCGACTTTGGTGATCGTGGTCGGCATCATCGTCGCCTATCAGCTGGCGGGCCTGATGGGCATCGCCTTTGCCGCCACCGCGATGCTGGCGCTGGCCGGCATGGTCGTGGCGCTGGACGCCTATGGCCCGGTCACCGACAATGCCGGCGGCATCGCCGAAATGGCGCATCTGGACGATAGCGTCCGGGTGAAGACCGACGCGCTGGACGCGGTGGGCAACACGACCAAGGCCGTGACGAAGGGCTATGCCATCGGCAGCGCCGGCCTGGCCGCGCTGGTGCTGTTCGGCACCTATACGGAGGATCTGGACTATTATGGCTCCGCATTGGGGCTGACCCAGCCGGTCGATTTCTCCTTGAAGAACCCATACGTCATCGTCGGCCTGCTGCTGGGGGCGCTGCTGCCCTATCTGTTCGGGGCGATGGGCATGACCGCCGTGGGCCGCGCGGCGGGTGACGTGGTGAAGGACGTGCGCGACCAGTTCGCTACCAACAAGGGCATTATGGAAGGGACGTCGCGCCCCAATTATGCCCGCACGGTGGACCTGGTCACCCGCGCCGCGATCAAGGAAATGATCGTGCCCAGCCTGCTCCCCGTACTGGCGCCGATCGTCGTTTACTTCGCGATCGCCGCGGTGGCAGGCAGCGACAATGGCTTTGCGGCGCTCGGCGCCCTGCTGCTGGGCGTCATCGTGTCCGGCCTGTTCGTCGCCTTGTCGATGACAAGCGGCGGCGGCGCGTGGGACAATGCCAAGAAATATATCGAGGACGGCCATCATGGCGGCAAGGGCAGCGAAGCCCATAAAGCCGCCGTGACCGGCGATACGGTCGGCGATCCGTACAAGGATACCGCCGGCCCGGCGGTCAACCCGATGATCAAGATCACGAATATCGTCGCGCTGCTGCTGCTGGCCGCGCTGGCGCATGGCGCCTGATCGTCCGTAAAAGGGATGGAGGAGGGGTTTCGCCTCTCCTCCTCTCATCTTTGGGCCAACCGGTCGCGCGGGGCCTTCCCCACTCGCACATTAACCCTTTCTTCAGGGCAGGGGCGCAGTCTGTCGCCGTGGTCGGCCGGTTAGGGGGCGGGCCGCACCGCAGCTTATGCCCCGCCATGCCATGCAGGCGTGGCCCCATTCGAGCAGCGGATGCCCTGATGATGCACGCGATTGTGAACGACGAACCCGGCCGTGTCGCCGCCCTGCACCGCTACCAGATTCTCGACACCCCGTCCGAAGGCGCGTTCGACAAGGTCACCAACCTCATCCGCACCCTGTTCGGCGTCCCCATGTCCGCCGTGTCGCTGATCGACACCGACCGTCAATGGTTCAAGTCGCTCGCCGGCCTCGACGCCACGCAGACCCCCCGCAGCGAAGCTTTTTGCGACCATGCCATCCGGCAGGACGAGCCGCTGATCATCACCGATGCACGCGACGATCCGCGCTTTTGCGACAATCCGCTGGTCACCGGCGATCCGGGCATTCGCAGCTATGCCGGCGTGCCGCTGCGCACGCCTGATGGCTATAATATCGGGTCGCTCTGCGCCATCGACACCCGCGCGCGCGACTTCGCGCCCGAACAGATCGAGATATTGAAGAGTCTGGCCCCGATCGTGGTCGAGCAGATGGAATTGCGCCTGCTGGCCGAGCGCGACCATCTGAGCGGGGCACTGACCCGCCGCGCCTTCGTCGCCGCACTGGACAAGGCGATCGCGCTGCATATCCGGCACCAGCGCCCCGCCGCCCTGCTGATCCTGGACATCGACCATTTCAAGCGGATCAACGACACATATGGCCATCCGGTCGGCGACCGGGTGATCGAGGCGGTCGCGAAACGCTGCGCCGAACTCTCCCGCCCCAGCGATTCGCTCGGCCGGATCGGTGGCGAGGAATTCGCGCTGCTGCTGCCCGAAACCAGCGAGGCGGACGCGCTGGCCGCCGCGCGCCGTTTCTGCGCCGCGATCGGGGCGATGCGCATCCCCCATGATCCGCCGCTTCATGTTACCGCCAGTTTCGGCGTGGCCGCGATCGGCCTCGGCCGGATGAGCAGCCAGGACTGGCTGTCGGCCGCCGATGCAGCCCTCTACGAAGCCAAGCGCGGTGGCCGCAACCGGGCGGTGCTGGCGCCGCTGGCGGCCGAGTGCGCCGCCTGATCCGAGGTCGGAAGTCCCGGACATAAGTGGTACCATGCCGCCCATCGGTGCATTCTACGCGCTCAGCGCATCTGCGGCGCATGCGTCTGTCATGTTGGCAGGATAGGACAAGGCGGACCGAGTCCAGCCATGACGACGAGCCTTTGCGGCAATGATAGTCATAAAATAGAAATATAAATGACGCGCAAATGTCACCTGTTGGTCATATTGGGCGCGGCGACCCTTTGTTGGGAGAGGAATTGCCGTGCGCTCCATTCGCCCTTGCCTGTCGTCTATCGCCGCCCTGCCCCTTTTATGGGCCGCCACGACGCGCGCGCATGCCAGCGAGGATGAACAGCTGTGGACCACGGCCAACGCCACGGTGAAGCTGGGCGATCATTGGCGCCTGTCGCAGGAAATCGTCGCCCGTTTCAGCGACGATCGCCAGGGCCTGTACGAAATCGAATCCAACACGCTGGTCGGATACAAGCTGTCCAAGGTGGTGACGATCTGGGCCGGCTATACCCATGACCCGCAATATGCCGGCGGTGATTTCACCGTTATGGAGCATCGCGGCCGCCAGCAGGTGACGTTCGACAATATCGCGAAGATCGGCCGCGTTTCGATCAGCGCCCGGATGCGGATGGAGGAACGGTGGCGCGAGGGGGTGGACGGCACCGCCTGGCGGCTGCGCCCCTATGTGAAGCTGGTCATGCCCTTCCAGGAAGGCGGCAAGACCGCGCTCATCCTCAGCCATGAAAGCTTCTTCGACCTCAACAAGACCAATTTCCAGCGGGTCCAGGGAGAGGAGCGGATGCGCAACCTGATCGCCATCACCACCCCGGTCGCGAAGAATGTGAATGCGGAAATCGGCTATCTGCACCAGCATGGCTTTCGTCGCCATGCCGACGACAGCAACGACCATGTAGCATCGTTCGCGCTGAGCTTCAGCTTCTAGTCAATGGCCGATGACTCGGAAACGGATGCTACTCCGCTTGATATAGCCCGTTGATCCGCCAGCCTTTTCCCGTCTCATCGGGGGAGGGAAAGCATGCGTCTCAGCTGGCCGGAAATTCGTGCGAACGCGGCGCATTTTTCGGAGGAATGGCACGGCAAGGGCTATGAAAAGGGCCAGACCCACAGTTTCTACGACGAGTTTTTCGCGATTTTCGGCGTCCCCCGCAAACAGGTGGCATCCTACGAACATCGGGTAAAGGCACTCGATCCGCGCCGGACCGGCGGCTTCATCGACCTGTTCTGGCCCGGCATGCTGATCGTCGAGCAGAAGAGCATCGGCCGCAATCTCGACCGCGCCATGACGCAGGCGCTCGATTATCATGACTGGCTGCCGGAGGCGCAGCGACCGCGCCACATGATGGTGTGCGATTTCCAGCGGTTCGAACTGCTCGACCTGGAAACGCGGCGGCACTGGCACTTCCCGCTGCCCGACCTCAAACGCCATGTCGAAGCGTTCGACTTCATCCTGGGCGCCAAGCCGCAATTGCTGCGCAACCAGTCGCCGGTCAATCGCAAGGCGACCGACCTGATGGGGCGCCTGCACAATGCGCTGGCCGCCCAGGGCTATGTCGGTCACGATCTGGAACGGCTGCTGGTGCGCCTGCTCTTCATCCTCTTCGCCGACGACACCGGCATATTCGAACGACGCGAGCAATTCCTCCTCTTCCTCGAAACCCGGACCAGCGCCGATGGCGGCGACCTGGGCCGCTGGTTGATCGAATTGTTCGAGATACTCGACACCCCGCCCGATCGGCGACAGCGCGGGCTGGACGCCGACCTCGCCGAATTTCCCTATATCAACGGCGCGCTCTTTTCCGGCCGCATCGCCACGCCCGTGTTCGACCGGGCTATGCGCCAGATGCTGATCGACGCCAGCATCTTCGACTGGGGAGAGGTATCGCCGGCCATTTTCGGATCTTTGTTCGAAAGTGTGATCGATAAAGTGACTCGCCGGAAACAGGGCGCCCATTACACCCCCGAAGAGGCGATATTGAAGGTGATCGGCCCGTTGTTCCTGGACGATCTGCGCGCCGAGTTCGAGCGCGCCTGCGCCTTGCGGTCCGGCCGGGACGCGGCGCTGCGCCGCTTGCAGGACAGGATGGCCAGCCTCAGCTTCCTCGATCCGGCCTGCGGCGCGGGCAATTTCCTGGTCGTCGCCTATCGCGAACTGCGCGAGCTGGAACGGGAAATCATCCGTGAGCGGCTGATCGCGGACGGCCCGGTGCAGCAGGTGCTGGACGTCGCCGACCTCACCCGGCTGAATGTCGATCGCTTCCACGGTATCGAGATCGACGAATTTCCCAGCCAGATCGCGCAAGTCGCGCTGTGGATGACCGACCATATCGCCAATACCCGGCTGGGCGAGGATTTCGGCCGCCCCTATGCCCGCATCCCGCTCGTCACCGCGCCCAATATCCGCCATGGCGACGCGCTGGAGATGGACTGGACGGACCTGCTGCCGCCGGACCGGTGCAGCTATGTCTTCGGCAATCCGCCCTTCATCGGAAAGAAAGAGCAGACTGCTGCGCAAAAAGGCCAGGTGCGCCGCTTGTTCCCGTACAGTCCGGGCGCGGGGGAAGTCGATTATGTCGCCTGTTGGTTCATGAAGGCGGCGCAGTTCCAAGTGCATAATCAAGACATGGAATTTGCTTTCATTGCGACAAATTCGATCACCCAAGGCGAGCAAGTAGCCCATATATGGCCGCATATTCTGGAGAAACATGGACTGACGATCCGCTTCGCCCACCGTACATTCGGATGGAACAGCCAGTCACGCGGCATGGCGCATGTCCATGTTGTCATCGTCGGGTTGACGTCCAGACCGACCGCGCAAAAGCGGCTTTTCGATCATAGCAGAACGGGTGCGGCGACCGAATTACGCGCCTCTAACATCAACGCCTATCTGGCCGATGCGGCACCGGTATATGTCGGCAAGGCGCGCAAGCCGATCTCTCCACGGCCAGCGATCGCCAAGGGTAGCGAGGCGACAGATTTCGGTCATCTGACCATATCCGCCACGGTGCGAGAAGAGCTGCTTCGAGAACCGGGCTTTCGGCCGGAATGGCTGCGCCCGTATGTCGGCGGCGACGAATATATCAATGGCATCGATCGATGGTGCCTCTGGCTTGAAGAGGCCAACCCCACAGAGATCCGGCAATGCCGCGCTGTTGTAACGCGGTTGCAGGCGGTCGCTGCCGGCAGACGCGAAAGCAGCAAAAGCCGGACGCGGGCATTGGTCGAATATCCGTCCATGTTCGGGGAAAATCGGCAACCCCAGGGCGATTACATCATCATTCCGAAAATATCGTCCCAGCGCCGCGATTATGTACCGATCGGCATATTGCCCGACAGCGTGATCGTCAGCGGCAGCGCCCAATTCATCGCCGACGCAGATCTGACGACTCTGGGAATGGTAATGAGCAGAATGCACATGACATGGATGCGCGCGGTCGGCGGCCGAACCAAAAGCGATTATCAATATTCCAATACGCTCGTGTACAACAGTTTCCCGTGGCCCGATCCAACCCCAACGCAAAACGGTCAGATAGGGCTACTGGCAAAAGCCGTCCTCGACGCGCGCGCCCTGCCCAAAAATGCCGGCTCCACTTTGGCCGACCTCTACGATCCCGACACGATGCCGATCGAATTGCGCCGCGCGCATCGCGATCTCGATCAGGCCGTGGACCGGCTCTATCGCCGGGCGCCCTTCGCGTCCGACCGGGCGCGGGTGGAGCATCTCTTCACCCTTTACCAACAGCTCGCCAGCCAATGATGCCGAGCTGTCCTACAGGCCTGGAAAATGGCTATATCCCTCATGTCCCCAGCACCATCGCACCGCGCAAGCCTATGTCCGAAATAGGAATTTTAATGACAAAATATGCGGGAAATGTGCGAAGTTAAGGCCCCGCTTGCCGCCTCCTGAAGCCAGGCCTATAGCCCGCGCCATGACCGCCGAACCCTATGCCAAGCAGCTTGCCGCGCTGGAGTCGCGCGGGCGGTTGCGCCGCCTGATCCCGCGCGCCGGCCGCGACTTCGCTTCCAACGATTATCTGGGCCTGGCCGGCGATCCGATCATCGCCCAGGCCGTCGCCGACGCGATCGGGCGCGGCGTGCCAGTGGGATCGGGCGGATCGCGCCTGCTGCGCGGCAATGCGCCCGAACATGAAGGGCTGGAGGCGAAGGCCGCCGACTTCTTCCGCACGCAAGGCGCGCTGTTCGTAGCCAATGGCTATGTCGGCAATCTGGCGCTGTTCTCGACCTTGCCCCAGCGCGGCGACCTGATCGTCGCGGACGAGCTGATCCACGCCAGCGCCCATGACGGCATGCGCATGAGCAAGGCGCAGGCCGTCTTCGCCCGCCATAATGACGTGCAGAGCTTCACCGACCTGATCGTCGCCTGGCGTAAGGAAGGTGGCACCGGCCGCATCTGGATCGCGGTCGAGACGCTCTATTCGATGGACGGCGACATGGCGCCGCTGTCCGACCTCGCCAAGCTGGCGGCCACCCATGGCGGGATGCTGCTGCTGGACGAAGCGCATGGCACCGGCGTGTTCGGTCCCGGCGGGCGCGGCCTGTCGGCGGGGCTCGATGGCCTGCACAATGTCATCACGCTGCACACCTGCGGCAAGGCGATGGGAACGGAGGGCGCGCTGATCTGCGGCCCGCGCATCCATATCGAATATCTGATCAACCGCGCCCGCGCCTTCATCTTCTCGACCGCGCCCTCGCCGCTGATGGCGGTGGCGGCATCGGCCGCGCTGGACCGGATCGAACAGGCGAGCGACCTGCGCGACCGGCTGAAGACCTTGCGGCAGGATGCTGCCGAAGCGATCTGTGCGCCATTGGGCCTGCCCGCGCCGCGCAGCCAGATCGTACCGGTGATATTGGGCGACGACGTGCGCACCATGGCGGTGGCCGCCGCCTTGCAGCAGGCCGGCTTCGACGTGCGCGGCATTCGCCCGCCGACCGTACCGGCGGGCACCAGCCGTTTGCGCATATCCCTGACCCTGAATGTCGGGCGCAACGATGTCGCCGCGCTGGGCGAGGTGTTGCGAAAGGCGATGAAATGAGCGTGTTGATCGTCACCGGCACGGACACCGGCATCGGCAAGACCGTCTTTGCCGCAGGCCTGGCCGGCGCGTTGGGCGCTTATTATTGGAAACCGATCCAGGCCGGCGTCGATCCGGAGGGCGACAAGGAAACGGTCGCCGCCCTGTCCGGCCTGCCCTCGACACGCATCCTGCCCGAAGCCTTCCGCCTGACCACGCCGGCCTCCCCGCATCTGGCCGCGCGGATCGACGGCGTCACCATCGCGCTCGACCAGCTGCCGCTGCCCCAGGTGGACGGGCCGCTGGTGGTGGAGGGCGCCGGCGGCGTGCTGGTCCCCATTTCCGAAACGCTGCTGATGGCCGACCTGTTCGCCCATTGGGGCCAGCCGGTGATCCTGTGCGCCCGCACGGGGCTTGGCACCATCAATCACAGCCTGCTCAGCATAGAGGCGCTGCGATCGCGCGGCGCGCATCTGGCCGGCATCGCCTTCATCGGCGATCCCCATGCGGAAAATGAGCGGATCGTGCCACAACTGGCGGGCGTCCCCTCGCTCGGCCGGCTGCCGCATCTGGACAGGCTCGATCCGGCATCGCTGGCGACGGCGTTCGCGGCGAACATCCGACTGCCCTGAAAAAGGCCCGCTCGTTTCGCGCATAGTCGAGGGACGGAAGCACAGCGCCAGCCGCTTCTCGACCTTGGCCTGTCCTGAGCGCCTGCCTTGGCAGGCAGTCGAAGGGCTCGAAGCGAACGGAGAGGGCAGAAAGCCGGCAGGCGGCGACTAGCCTAATATTTCAACGGCCGACAATTTTCGACCAACGACATGGACAAGCCTGTTGCACGGGCGTTCAAGTCCCGGTCACGCCGGGCCTGCTACCGCTTGCCCATCTGTCACAAGCAAGGGATGCTTTGATGAAAACCCTCCTCATGGGCGCTGCCGCCACCGCGCTGGCGCTGGCCGCCACCATGGCGCAAGCCGATCAGCCCGCCACCCCCGCCGCCGCTTCGGCCAGCACAGCCAAGCCGACCTATGGCAGCTATGGTTTCGACGCGACCGGCATGGACGCGTCGGTCAAGCCGGGCGACGATTTCTACGACTATGCCAACGGCACCTGGGCGAAGAACACGCCGATCCCGGCCGACAAGTCCAATTATGGCGCGTTCAACACGCTGGACGACCTGTCGCGTGAACGCACCAAGGGCATATTGGAAGCGGCCAAGTCCGATCCCAACAGCAAGATCGGCGCGGCTTATGCCAGCTATCTGGACAGCGCCACCGTCGAAAAGCAGGGCCTGACCCCGATCAAGCCCTGGCTGGCCGAGATCAAGGCGATCAAGGACCAGAAGGGCTATGCGCTGGTCGCGGCCAAGGCGGCACGCGCCGGCATCGACGGGCCGTTCCGCTTCTATGTCGGGCAGGACGACAAGGATCCCGAAACCTACATCCTGTCCATGGGCCAAAGTGGCCTGGGCCTGCCCGATCGCGACTATTATCTGGATCAGGACACCAAGATGGCGGCGATCCGCACCGCCTATGTCGCGCATCTGGAACAGATGTTGACGCTGGCGGGCGAAAGCGATGCCAAGGCGCGCGCCGCCGCACTGATGGCTTTCGAGACGGACATCGCCAAGGTCCACTGGACCCAGGTCGACAGCCGCGACGCGGACAAGACCTATAACAAGATGACGCTGGCCGAGCTGCAAAAGGCCGCGCCCGGCTTCGACTTCGCCGCTTTCTACAAGGCGAACGGCCTGACCCCCACCAGCCTGCTGGTCGCCCAGCCCAGCGCCATCACCGGCGAAGCCGCGCTGATCGCCAAGGCGCCGGTCGGCGTGCTGAAGGACGCGCTGCTGCTGCGCACCCTGCACGGTTTTGCCGACAAGCTGCCCGAAAATATCGCGAACGCCGACTTCGCCTTCTACGGCACCACCCTGTCAGGCACGCCGGAACGCGAAGCCCGCTGGAAGCGCGGCGTCGATTTCCTGAAGGAATCGCTCGGCGAAGAAGTGGGCAAGGCCTATGTCGCGCAATATTTCCCGCCCGAAACCAAGGCGGCGATGGACGTGCTGGTCAAGAATGTGCTCGCCGCCATGGGCCGCCGCATCGACGCGCTGCCGTGGATGAGCGACACGGCCAAGGCGCGCGCGCACAAGAAGCTGGCCGCCTTCACCCCCAAGATCGGCTATCCCGACAAGTGGCGCGACTATGCCGGCCTGACGATCAAGGGCGGCGACCTGTTCGGCAATGCGCTGCGGTCGAACCAGTTCGAGTTCGACTATAATATCGGCAAGCTGGGCAAGCCCATCTATCGCTGGGAATGGGGCATGACCCCGATGGAGATCAACGCCTATGCCAATTTCGGCATGGTGGAGATCGTTTTCCCCGCCGCCATCCTGCAACCGCCCTTCTTCGATCCCAAGGCGGACCCGGCGGTCAATTATGGCGGCATCGGCGCGGTGATCGGCCATGAACTGAGCCATCATTTCGACGATCAGGGCGCGAAATATGACGAGACGGGCAAGCTCAACCAGTGGTGGACCGATCAGGACGTCGCCAATTTCAAGGCGCTGACGGGCAAGTTGGGCGCACAATATGACGCCTATGAGCCGTTCCCCGGCGCGCATGTGAAGGGCGCCTTCACCATGGGCGAGAATATCGGCGATCTGGGCGGCCTGGCCGTCGCGCTCGACGCCTATCATGCCTCGCTGGGCGGCAAGCCTGCGCCGGTGATCGACGGCATGACCGGCGACCAGCGCTTCTTCCTGGGCTGGGCTCAGGTGTGGCGCCGCAACTATCGCGAGGCGAATCTGCGCCAGCGGCTGGTGACCGATCCGCACGCGCCGTCGCAATATCGCACCGACATCGTGCGCAATTTCGACGCCTGGTATGACGCGTTCAAGCCCGCGCCGGGCGGCAAAATCTATCTGGCGCCCAAGGATCGCGTGAAGATCTGGTAAGCCAAAAGCGTTTTCCAAGCAGGGGGAATCACCTGCTGACTCGGAACACGCGGCAAACAAAATTTAGAGCAGCCGAGCCGATGCGTTGTATCGAAAGCTGCGTCGGAACAGCGGCCCGGGTTCGATTACGAATCCGGGCCGCTATTTATTCCGCACCTGCGAATGGACGGTGCGACGAATGGCGCCTGTCGGGGGACGAGCCGTTTTGGCGAATCCTGTTACCTTTTGAATCGCACGGCTTGCCGTTGCGCCCTTTCCCGCCCGGAACGATTTCAACAGCTTGGCCGTCTGTTCATCAGCATACCGATCAAGAGGAGAAAAAAGTTGACGGGTCTGAAAACCACCGCTCTGCTGAAAACGGGCTTCGCATCGATCGCTCTGTTCGCAGCCTATCCCGCACTCGCGCAGGATGCCGCCGCACCGGCAGCAGCACCGGCCCCCGCCGCCCCTGCGGCTGGCGCCAGCAACTTCAGCGATAGCGACATCAAGCAATTCGCCGCCGCCGCGGTCGAAGTGACGAAGATCCAGTCGGACACGTCCATCGCCGAAGCGGACAAGCAGCCCAAGATGCTGGCCGCGCTCCAGGCATCGGGCCTGCCGCCCGAAAAGTTCAACCAGATCGGTCAGGCCGCCGCGGCCGATCCAGCGCTCCAGCAGCGCATTCAGGCCGCCGCGCCGCCGGCCCCGGCGGCTCCGGCAACGCCCGCTGCCCCGGCACAGCCGAGCCAGCCGCAGCAATAAGGCAATATAGGGAAGGGCCGGTCATCGACCGGCCCTTTTTCTTTGTGCGCACATGACGCGCCACACATTACCGGTCCGATTGTTCCCGACGGCCTGAAAAATATCGGGGGGTGACGGACGCATTTCGTGCCGTCTATTATGTTGCGATGCAGCAACAAGCTCTTTCCATCGCGCTGATCGGCATATTGGGGATCGGCGCGCAGTGGATCGCCTGGCGGACCGGCTGGCCTGCCATCGCGCTCATGCTCGCCGCCGGCGTCATCGGCGGCCCGGTATTGGGCCTGATCCATCCCCATGCCGTCTTCGGCGACCTGCTGGAACCGATGGTGTCGGTCGCGGTCGCGCTGATCCTGTTCGAAGGCGGCCTCAGCCTCAATTTCCGCGAGTTGCGAAAAACCGACGGCGCGGTCATCCGGCTGGTGCTGCTGGGATCGCCGATCGGCTGGGTGCTGGGATCGCTTGCCTGCTATTATGTCGCGGGACTGGTCTGGCCCGTCGCCATCCTGTTTGCCGGCATATTGGTCGTGACCGGCCCGACCGTGGTGCTGCCGCTGCTGCGCCAGTCCAACGTCGCCGCCCGCCCCCGCGCCATCCTGAAATGGGAAGCGATCGTCAACGATCCGACCGGCGCGCTGCTGGGCGTCGTCACCTATGAATATCTGCGTCGTTCGGGTGAAGGCGGCACGTTGGCGTCCGTCATCCTGTCGCTGCTGGCCGCGGCGGTCATCGCCGGGCTGATCGGCTGGCTGGCTGCGCGTGCGCTCGGCTGGCTGTTCCCGCGCGGCCATGTGCCCGAATATCTCAAGGCCCCCGTGCTGCTGGTGTCGGTCATCAGCGTGTTCGTGGGATCGAACATGATCCAGCAGGAAACCGGGCTGCTGGCCGTCACGGTGATGGGCATCGCCCTGGCCAATATGCGGCTGGATTCGCTGCGCGACATTCAACCGTTCAAGGAAAATGTCACCGTCCTGCTGATTTCGGGCGTGTTCGTGATCCTTTCCGCCTCGCTCGACCTCAATGTCCTGCGCCAGTTCGAATGGCGGTTCCTGGCTTTCCTGCTGGCGCTGCTGTTTCTGGTCCGCCCGGCGACGGTCCTGCTCAGCCTCGCTTTCTCGCCCGTGCCATGGAATGAACGCTTGCTGGTCGCCTGGATCGCGCCGCGCGGTATCGTTGCAGTCGCCATTTCCGGGCTGTTCGCGCTGCGGCTCGATCGCCTGGGCTATAGCGACGGGTCGATCCTGGTCACCTTGTCCTTCTCCGTGGTGGTGGCGACGATCCTTTTCCACGGTTTTTCGATCAAGCCGGTGGCGCGACTGCTGAAGGTCACCGGCGCGTCGGAACGGGGATTGCTGATCGTGGGGGCTACTCCCTTCAGCCTCGGCATGGCGGCCCAGCTGCGCCTGCTGGACGTGCCGGTGACCATAGCCGATACCAGCTGGCAGCGGCTTGCCCCCGCACGGCATCAGGGCATTCCCACCTATCATGGGGAAATATTGTCGGAGGCGACCGAGGAACGTCTGGACCTGACCCGGTTCCAGGTATTGGCCGCGACCACCGATAACGAAGCCTATAACACGCTGGTCTGCAATGAATTCGCGCCGGAAATCGGGCGCGACAATGTCCATCAGCTGGGCGACGCCAGCGACGATGACGATCCGCGCACCTTGCCGGAATCGCTGCGGGGACGCGCGCTGTTCGCCTCCGGCCATGGGGTCGAGGATATCATGCAGCGTGAGGAGCAGGGCTGGCAATTCCGCAAGACGCGGATCAGCGAGCAGTTCGACTATGATGCCGCGCGCGCTTCGCTGCCGGAGGATGGCGACATGCTGCTGCTGCTGCGGAAGAACGGCGCGCTGCGTTTCTTCACCCATGCGTCGCGCCCGACGCCCCAGCCGGGCGACACGATATTGTCCTATGTACCGCCGTCCCGTAAAAGGCCGAAAGGAGAGGAAGAATGACAAGATTTGCCCCGGCCGCGATCCTCCTGAGCGCCACGCTCGCCGCCTGTCAGCCGCCTGCGGACGGCAACGCGATCAACGCGGCGGACAATGCCGCCCATGGCGTGGATGCCAATGCCGCGGACAATGGGGGCGAACAGCCCCGCTCCATCCTGCGCCCGGACGTCGTGCCGGAGGCCATGGAGGCGAAGGTCGAACCGGCCGATGCGCTGGTAAGTTTCGGGGCATCTCCGATGGCGCTCGACGATACCGCGAAGGCCGCGCTCGATACGCTGCTCGCCACCCCCGCGATCAAGGAAGGCGGCCCTGTCACGTTGCGGGGTCATAGCGATTCGCGCGGCAATGACGGCGACAACAAGGTGGCGTCCCGCATCCGGGCGGAAAGGGTCCGCGACTATCTGGTCGCAAAGGGCGTGGACAAGGGGCGGATCAGCATCGTCGCCCTGGGTGAAGCGCGCCCCGCCGCGCCCAATGCGACCGAAGATGGCAAGGATGATCCGGAAGGCCGGGCGAAAAATCGCCGCGTGGAGGTGCATGTCGCACTGCCCACCATCATGGTGCCGCCGCCCGTCGTCGCCAACCAGGCCGATCCGGCACAGGCAAGCGCGCAGGCAGGGTCAAAGCCGTAGAAATTGCGCGCGGCCGGGCTTAAAGCCCCATCATGACCTCTCCCGTCTGGCACCCCTTCACCCAGCATGGCTTGAACGAGCCGATCCCTCATGTCGTGCGGGCGCAGGGGGCGACGCTGCACCTGGCCGATGGCAGCACGCTGATCGACGCGATTTCCAGCTGGTGGGTGACGACGCACGGCCATTGCCATCCGCGCATCGCCGCCGCCATTGCGCAGCAGGCGAGCCAGCTCGACCAGCTGATCTTCGCCGCCTACACCCATGAGCCGGCCGAGGAGGTCGCGCGCGGTCTGATCGCCATGGCGCCCCGCACCGAAGGCCAGCCCGCACTCGCCCATGTCTTCTATTCCGACAGCGGATCGACGGCGGTCGAGGTCGCGTTGAAGATGGCGCTGGGTTACTGGCATAATCTGGCGCTGGATGGCCTCGCCGAAGCACGCAGCCGCATCCTCGTCCTCGAACATAGCTATCATGGCGATACGATCGGCACGATGTCGATCGGCGAGCGCGGCGTTTATAACGCTGCCTGGCAGCCTTTGCTGTTCGATGTCGGCACCATCCCCTTCCCCGCGCCGGGTCAGGAACAGGCCTGCCTCGACTCGCTGGAGTCCGCTTGCGCCGAAAAGCCCGCCGCCTTCATCGTCGAACCATTACTGCTCGGCGCCGGGGGCATGCTGCTCTACTCGCCCGACATGCTTCGGGAGATGGCGGCGATCTGCCGCCGCCATAACGTGCTGTTCATCGCGGACGAGGTGATGACCGGCTGGGGTCGCACCGGCACGCTCTTCGCCTGCGAACAGGCGGGCATCGTGCCGGACATCATGGCCGTGGCGAAGGGCATTACCGGCGGCGCGATTCCGCTGGCCGCGACGCTGGCGACCGCGCCGATCTTCGACGCGCATCTGTCCACGGACCGTGCGCGGCTCTTCTACCATTCGTCCAGCTACACCGCCAACGCCATCGCCTGCGCCGCCGCCGCCGCGAATCTCGCCATCTGGCGGGAGGAGGATGTGCTGGGCCGCATCGCCACGCTGGCCGACGGCATCGCCACGCGACTCGGCATATTGGCGGCGCACCCCGCCTTCGCCAATCCGCGCCAACTGGGCACGATCGCTGCGATCGACCTGATCGCCGCCGATGCGGGTTACTTGTCGGACCTCGCCCCGCGCCTGCGTGCTTTCTTCCTGGAACGCGGCCTCTTGCTAAGGCCGCTGGGCAACACCATCTATCTGATGCCGCCTTATTGCCTGGACGCCGATCAGCTCGATCGGCTGTTCGCGGCGCTCGCCGAAGCCGGCGATTCATTCGGCATGCAACCCTGACTTTCATTTTCCGCAGTTTGGCGCTATGGCGGCGCGATTTTGCGAATTCGGGATAATATGGCTAAAGAAGAACTGCTTGAAATGCGCGGACAGGTTGTGGAGCTTCTCCCCAACGCCATGTTCCGTGTCCGGCTTGAAAATGACCACGAAATTCTCGGCCACACCGCCGGCAAGATGCGCAAGAATCGCATCCGCGTGCTGGTGGGTGACGAAGTGCTTGTCGAGCTGACCCCTTACGACCTGACCAAGGGTCGGATCACGTACCGCTTCAAATAAGCCGGCAGGTGATGCGGCTTATTCTAGCTTCGGCTTCCCCCAGACGGCGTGACCTTCTGGGCCAGATTTCTGTCGTCCCCGATGCGGTGGACCCTGCGGATATCGACGAAACACCCCGGAAGGCAGAAATGCCGGCCGCCTATGCCGCGCGCGTGGCGGAGGAAAAGGGCGTGGCGGTGGCCGCGCGCCACCCCGGCGCCCTGATTCTGTCCGGCGACACAGTGGTGGCCGTGGGCCGCCGCATATTGCCCAAGACGGAAAGCGAGGAGGAGGCGCGTCGCTGCCTTACCCTGCTGTCCGGGCGACGGCATCAGGTGTTCAGCGCGATCACGCTGATCGATGGCGAAGGTCGCACATGGCATCGCCTGTCGTCCAATATCGTCATCTTCAAACGGCTGGAGCAGGCGGAGATCGACACCTATATTGCCAGCGACGAATGGCGCGGCAAGGCCGGCGGCTATGCGATCCAGGGTCGCGCCGCGGGCCTCATCCGCACGATACAGGGCAGCCATAGCGCGATCATGGGCCTGCCGCTTTACGAAACCCGCACGCTGCTGAAAGCGGCCGGATACGCACTGGATTAAAGTGATTTCTAGGGAAATGGTACATTTCCCGGCTCGGAAATCACGATCAACAGGAAAATACTGATGGCCGAATGGCTTTATGAAGAAGGCATTGGCGAGGCCCGCGCCGCGCTGATCGAAAAGGGCAAGCTGGTCGAGGCGTTGATCGAGCGTGACGGCGACGTGGTTCGTCCCGGCGCAGTGGCGCAAGGGCGCCTGGTCGCGACCCTCATTCCCAAGAAGCGCGGCGTCGTGCGGCTGATCTCGGGCGAAGAAGTGCTGCTGGAGCCGATCCCGCCCCGCCTGTCCGAAGGCGCCAATGTGCTGGTCGAGATCATCCGTGAGGCGATCGCGGAAGAAGGCCGCCCCAAGCGCGCCAAGGGCCGCATGCCCCAGCCCGGATCGAAACCTCACGCCGGCCCCAGCCTGTTGCAGCGCATCCGCGCCACCGGCACGCCCGTCGTCCCCTGCCCCGCGCATGAGGAAGACAGGCTGGAAGCCCATGGCTGGAGCGAGTTGATGGACGAGGCGATCAGTGGCGAGGTCGGCGCCGAGGATGCTGCGCTGCGCCTGTTCCTGACGCCTGCCATGGTGCTGATCGACGTCGACGGGTCGCTCCCCCCCGCGCAGCTTGGCCCCAAGGGCGCGAAGCTGGCGGCGCAGGCGGTGCGGCGCATGGGTCTTTCCGGCTCGATCGGCATCGATCTGCCGACGATGAACAACAAGGACGAGCGGATGGTCGCTGCCGCTCAGGTCGACAAATTCCTGCCCCTCCCGTTCGAACGCACGGCCGTCAATGGCTTCGGCTTCCTTCAGATCATCCGCCGCCGCGAACGCGCGAATCTGATGGAATTGCTGCGCGAAGACCCGGTGCTGACCGCCGCGCTGGCGCTGCTGCGCCGGGCGGAACGCCATGGTCAGGGCGGCGCCGCCACCATCACTGCCGCGCCCGCGATCATCGACCTGCTGCACAAGCGGACCGACTGGATCGAATTGCTGGCCAAGCGTCGTGGCGGTGCGGTGACGCTCAAGGCCGAGGCCGCGCTCGACCTGGCGGGCGGCCATGTCGCCTAAACCCGCCGCCTGCCCGGTGTGCGGCCAGCCGTCGCACGCCGAAACCCGCCCATTTTGCAGCCCCGCCTGCCGCGACCGCGACCTGCTGCAATGGCTGGGCGAAGGCTATCGCGTCGCCGGCCCGCCCGCCGATAGCGACATGCAAAAAAACGGTAATTATGGGCTGGACAGCGAGCCGGATTGACGCTTATAGGCACGCCTCCATCCGGCGGACGCCTCCGCCGTTGACCCGATGCCCGGGTAGCTCAGTTGGTAGAGCATGCGATTGAAAATCGCAGTGTCGGCGGTTCGAATCCGTCCCCGGGCACCACAAACCTTCTCGACAGACCATCCGCCTCGCAAAGCGGTTCACGGCTTGCTTACCATTATCTGCTAATGGCCGCAGTCATGAAGACGGTTGATCCCCCTATACCATCGCTCCCCAAATCCGCCGTCAGCCATGGGGTCGGCATCGCCGGGCTCGTCGGGCTTGGCCTGTGGACGCTGGTGGCGCGGCATTATGGCATGGACGGGCCCAATGCGGGCCTGACCGCCGTGGTCGCCTGCGGGCTGCCGATGGTGCTGTGGTCGCTGATCGTCGACAAGGTGCATCGCAACGCATCCACCGGGATCGATTGGAAAGCGCCCGCGCGCACCGTGCGCGACGTGATGGACATCAGCATCGTCAAGATCGCAGGCCTGTGGGCGACCTGGCTGGCCATCGCGACCTTCTATTGCATCGCGCGCTGGTACTGGTCCGGCAATTATCGTTTCTCCATGGACCTGTTCATGGGCGCCGCGCCTTGGCTTCTGGCGCTGTCCATCCCCTATATCCTGTGGATCGACCGGCGGTTGGTGGAGCCCAAGGACGCCTCCTACAGCTTTGGCCAATGGATCATCGGCGGCGTCGCAGGGCAGGCGGACATGGTCCAGGTCGCCCATCACGCCCGCGCCTGGGCGGTGAAGGGCTTCTTCCTCGCCTTCATGGTGTCGATCGTGCCGGGCAATTTCGCCAGCGTGGTGGACTGGCGGATCGAGGATGCCTTCGCCCACCCGGTGGCGATGGCCGGTTTCCTGATCGCGGTCATGTTCATGATTGACGTCTGCCTAGCGACGGTCGGCTATATGCTGACCTTCAAGCCGCTGGATTCGCATATCCGCACCGCCAACCCCTATCTGGGCGGCTGGCTGGCGGCGCTCATGTGCTACCCGCCCTTTGTCCTGATGGGTGGCGGCGGGCCGCTCGATTATCATGCGGGCGGCGCGGAGTGGGATTATTGGACGCAGAATATGCCCGCGCTGCAATGGTTGCTGGGCGGCTGGCTGGTGCTGCTGACCGGCCTTTATGCTTGGGCGACGGTGGCGTTCGGCCTGCGCTTTTCAAACCTTACCCATCGCGGCATATTGACCCACGGCCCCTATCGCTGGACGCGCCACCCGGCCTATCTGGCCAAGAATCTCTTCTGGTGGTTTTCCGCCCTGCCCTTTTTGGCGGTGTCGGGCAGCCTGACCGACATGGTGCGCAACTGCGCCATGCTGGCCCTCACCAACGCCGTCTATTATTGGCGCGCGAAGACGGAGGAGCAGCATCTGTCCGCCGACCCCGACTATCGCGCCTATAGCGCATGGATGGAGCGCAACGCCCCCGTGCCGCGCTTCTTCGCCTGGATGACGGGGAAGAAGCACGAGACGATGGCGGCTACCGCGCAGCCGGCGGAATAGGATGGCGTACTCCGGCGAAGGCCGGAGTCCAGTTCCACCATGGCGCTGTACATAGAGGGTGGAACTGGATTCCGGCCTCCGCCGGAAAACCGCATTTCCTAGAAGCTTTCCTCGTCATAGACGCGGCCAAGGTCGCCCTGCCACTCGCCATGATAGCGTTCCAGCAGCCGTTCGGCGTTGGTCTTGCCCGAAGCGACCACCTCGTCCAGAAAGGACAGATAGCCCGTCTCATTGTCGCCCGCGCCGTTGAGGCGACCACGCGCGGTGAGGCCCGAACGGGCGATATCGACCACCTGACCCGCAATGTCGCGCAGTTTCCGTCCGCCACCGATCGGCGCGTCCAGGCCCAGCTTGGGCACGGAGTCGCGCAGCGTCTGCCGTTCCTCCATGGTCCAGTCCTTCACCACGTCCCACGCCGCGTCGAGCGCACCCTGATCGTAGAGCAGGCCGACCCACAGCGCCGGCAGCGCGCAGATGCGGTTCCACGGCCCACCATCGGCGCCGCGCATCTCCAGGAAGCTCTTCATCCGCACTTCGGGGAAGGCGGTGGACAGATGATCCTCCCAATCCTTCTCGGTCGGCTTTTCGCCCGGCAGGACCGCCAGCTTGCCGTCCAGGAAGTCGCGGAAACTATGGCCTGCCGCGTCGATATATTTGCCGTCGCGGTAGACGAAATACATCGGCACATCGAGCGCATAGTCGGCATAGCGTTCATAGCCGAAGCCGTCCTCGAACACGAAGGGCAGCATGCCGGTGCGGCCCGGATCGGTGTCCGACCAGATATGGCTGCGATAGGAGAGGAAGCCGTTGGGCTTGCCTTCCGTAAAGGGCGAATTGGCGAACAGCGCGGTCGCGAGCGGTTGCAAGGCCAGTGACACACGGAATTTCTGCGCCATGTCCGCCTCGCTGCCATAGTCGAGGTTGGTCTGAATGGTGCAGGTGCGCAACATCATGTCCAGGCCCATCGACCCCACGCGCGGCATGTGCCGCAGCATGATCTCATAGCGGCCCTTGGGCATGATCGGCAGCTCTGCGCGCGTCTTGTCCGGCCACATGCCAAGGCCAAGGAAGCCCAGGCCCAGCATGTCGCCGACATATTTCACCTGCTCCAGATGACGGCCGGTTTCGGCGCAGGTCTGGTGCAGATTGTCGAGCGGCGCGCCGCTCAGTTCCAGCTGCCCCGCCGGCTCCAGGCTGATCGTCCCGTCGGTGCCGGACAAAGCGATGATATTCTCGCCCTCGAACACCGGGTTCCAGCCATAGCGGGTCAGGCCGATCAGCAGCGTGTGGATGCCGCCCATCTCCTCATAGGAAGGGGCGTGATGATCCTTGCGGCTATAGACGAATTTCTCGTGCTCGGTCCCGATCCGCCAGCGTTCCTTGGGCTTTTCACCCTTGGAAAAGGCCGCGATCAACTGGTCGCGATTCTCGATGACGGGATCATGATCCCCTGAGTCTGTTCTGGTGCTCATGCCCCGCCCTTACTGCTTCCCCTCGGCCCGTCAAACAAAGTCGGGCGATCACCACATAGGGCCTGCCTATAATGGCTTCAATCCAATAGCGGAATGAAACTATTTCCAATCCCCATTGATCGTCATCCAGGCCGCCGTCGCCGCGATCGCGGCGGTTTCCGCGCGCAGGATTCGCGGCCCCAGCGATACCGGCACGGCGCCGGGCGTCGCGCGGATCGCATCCCGCTCGGCAGGATCGAATCCGCCCTCCGGCCCGACCAGAAAGGCGGCGGGTCCGGGATGGGTGCGCAATGTCGCCTCCAGCGGCGCGCCGCCCGTCTCGTCCGCGAAGAACAGATGCCGATCGGGCGACCAGCCCTTCAGCAACGCGTCCAGCTTCGTCATTTCGGTCAATTCAGGTAGAGCAGTGCGCCCGCATTGCTCCGCCGCTTCCACCAGATGGGAATGGAGCCGATCCAGATTCAGCTTGTCCACCACCGCCCGGCGGGTCAGCACCGGCTGAAGCCGCGCCACGCCCAGTTCGCACGCTTTTTCGGCGATCAGGTCGATGCGCCCCTTCTTGATCGGCGCACAGCATAGCCAGAAATCGGGCACATGTTCGGGCGGCTTAGTCTGGCTCACACATTCCAGCACCAGGTCGCGCTTGCGGATATCGCGGGCGCGCGCCGCCCATTCGCCGGACCGGCCGTCGAACAGCAAGACGATATCGTCCAGCTTCACCCGCATCACGCTGATGAGATAATGGGCCGGATTGCCGTCGATCGACACCACCACGCCTTCGCCCAGCTGGGTTTCGACATGCAGGCGGGGGGCGCTTTGCGGGGGCCAGGCGGGGGTTGCGGTCATTTTCTCTCGTGGCTTGTCCTGTAATGCTTCTTCCCTAAAGAGAAGCATGGCCCTTCGACAAGCGGGCTATGGAGTAGCCGTTGAACCAGACGCCGTTAAATCAAGGGATCGTGCCTGACAGCGAAGCGCGCGGCCTGCTCGCCCGCCTGCCGGACACGCCCCGCATATTGGCGCAACTGGCGCGATTCGATCGGCCGATCGGTTGGTGGCTGCTGTTCTGGCCCGGCGCATGGGCCGTAGCGCTGGCCGGGGGCGGCTTTGCCCGCTGGCCGCTGATCGGCTGGCTCCTGATCGGCAGCATCGCGATGCGCGGGGCAGGCTGCGTGTTCAACGATATCGTAGACCGCGATCTGGACCGGAAGGTCGCGCGCACCGCCGCACGGCCGCTGGCCAGCGGCGCCATGTCGGTGAAGATCGCCTGGGCCTGGCTCCTTGCGTTGTGCCTCATCGGCCTGATCGTGCTGCTGCAACTCACTTTTTATGCGCAGGTCGTGGCGCTGGGCAGTCTGGCGCTGGTCGCCGCCTATCCCTTCATGAAGCGGATCACCGGCTGGCCGCAGGTATGGCTCGGCCTCGTCTTCTCCTGGGCGGCACTAGTGGGCTGGAGCGAGGTGGCGGGCGCCCTCACCCTGCCCGGCCTGCTTCTCTATGCCGGCAGCCTCTTCTGGGTGGTGGGCTATGACACCATCTATGCGTTGCAGGACCGGGAGGATGACGCGCTGATCGGCATCGGATCCAGCGCGCTGTCGATGGGCCGCCATGTGCGCGGCGGCGTGACATTATGTTATGTGGCGGCTCTGGCCTTGTGGGGAAGCGCAATCTGGCAGATACGGCCGCAAGGTCTGGCCCTGGCCGCCCTGCTGCCCATGGCGGTGCATCTGCTGTGGCAGACAGGCACGTTGAAGGAAGATGGAGTCGATCCCCTGCGTAAATTCCGGTCCAACCGCTTTGCCGGTTTGCTGATGTTCCTGGGCTGTCTGGTCGTGGGGAGTGCTTCGCTATGACGCCACAGCCGGGCGAGGATTGCTGGCGCATCGCGCGCGCCGACCGGGCCAGCGTCATCATCGACGCCGACGCCTATTTCCGTCAGGCCCGCGCCGCGATGATGAAGGCCAAGCGCCGCATCATGCTGATCGGATGGGATTTCGATCCGGCCATCAGCCTGATTCGCGAGGATGAGGCGAAGGATGACGCGCCGATGGTCATCGGCGACTTCATTACCTGGCTGGTCGAACAGACGCCGGAATTGGAAATTTTCCTGCTGCGCTGGGATGTCGGCGCGATCAAGTCGATGGCGCGCCCCTCCCACCTCGTCACCACGCTGCGCTGGATGGCGCATCCGCGCATCACGGTGAAGCTGGACAGCCATCATCCGCCGGCCGCTTCCCATCATCAGAAAATCGTGGTGATCGACGATTGCTTCGCCTTCTGCGGCGGCATCGACATGACCGGCGATCGCTGGGACACGCGCCATCATCGTGACGAGGAGCCGGGCCGGCTGCATCCCGACGGGTCGCCCTATGGCCCCTGGCATGATGCCACCACGGCACTGGCCGGCCCGGTCGCCGCCGCGCTGGGCGAACATGCCCGCAATCGCTGGATCGGCGCGGGCGGCGATCCGCTGGAGCCGGTCGAGGGCATCAGCGATTGCTGGCCCGACCGGTTGCCGGTGCAGTTTGAGGGCGTCGATGTCGCCATCGCTCGATCCGCGCCCAAGATGGACGATCAGGAAGAACTGACCGAGATCGAGCAGCTCTATCTGCATCAGATCGCCGCGGCGAAGCGGCACATCTATGCCGAAAGCCAATATTTCGCCTCCCGCCGCATTGCCGAGGCGATCGCCAAGCGTCTGGGCGAAGCGGAAGGGCCGGACATCGTCATCGTCAATCCCGAGCAGGCGGACGGCTGGCTGGAACAGCAGGCGATGGATACCGCCCGTGCGCGCCTGTACGAGGCGCTGAAGGCGCGAGACACGCATGGCCGCTTCCGCATCTACCACCCCTTCACCAATCGCGGCGTGCCCATCTATGTCCATGCCAAGATCCTGATCGTGGACGATCGGCTGATCCGCGTCGGCTCGTCCAACATGAACAACCGGTCGATGCGGCTGGATACCGAATGCGACGTGTCGATCGACACGGCGCTGCCCGCCAATGAAGGGCGGCAGGCGACGATCCTGAAGATTCGCGACGACCTGATCGCCGAACATCTCGACCTGCCGGCCGAACGCGTATCCGCCGTCATCGCCGAACGCGGCCTGATCGCCGCGATCGAGGAACTGCGTCAGAAGCCCGGCCGTACGCTGCGCCCCTATGTGACGCCCGACCTCAACGACGTGCAGCAATGGATCGCCGACCATGAGGTGCTGGACCCCGAAGGCCCGGAAGAAATGTTCGAACCGGTCAGCGAACGCGGCCTGTTCCGCCGGATGAAGGGCTGGTTCGGGCGAGGGTGATGGCGCTGTCCTATCGGACGGCTTGGATGCTATCATGGCGTCCCGGCTTTCCGATAGGATCACCGCCACGTAACAAAATGTCGAAATCTGCGGGAAATGTGCGAAGTTAAGCGGCCGACCCTCCCGAAATGCCGTTCGGGCTGAGCCTGTCGAAACCCTGCTTTTTCTTCAAGACAGTGTGGCCCTTCGACAAGCTCAGCGCGAACGGCCCGATGAGAATCTCGAACCAGTCACGCTATTCCGCCGCGAGCAGCGCCTCGGCGCTTTGCAGGTTGACCGACACCAATCGGCTGACGCCACGCTCCACCATGGTCACGCCGAACAGGCGGTGCATGCGCGCCATGCTGACGGCATTGTGGGTGACGATCAGGTAGCGGGTGTTGGTCTGCGCCACCATCGCGTCCAGCAGGTCGCAGAACCGCTCGACATTGGCATCGTCCAGCGGCGCGTCGACCTCATCCAGCACGCAGATCGGTGCGGGGTTGGTCAGGAACAGGCCAAAGATCAGCGCCACGGCGGTCAGCGCCTGCTCGCCGCCCGACAACAAGGTCAGCGCCGCCAGCTTCTTGCCCGGCGGCTGGGCCATGATCTCCAGCCCCGCCTCCAGCGGATCGTCGCTGTCGATCAGTTCCAGATGCGCCTGCCCGCCATTGAACAATGTCGTGAAAAGCCGCCGGAAATGCCCGTCTACGGCCTCGAACGCGGCGAGCAGGCGTTGCCGCCCCTCGCGATTGAGGCTGCCGATCGATCCGCGCAGCTGGTTGATCGCCTGCGTGAGTTCCGCGCTTTCTGATCGGCTGGTCGCTTGGGCAGCTTCCAGTTCTTCCAATTCCTGCGCCGCGACCAGATTGACCGGGCCGATCCGCTCGCGCTCGGCATGGAAGCGGTCATGATCGGCCAGTTCGGTTTGGGCGATGCGGATCTCGGCACTGGCAAAGCCCAGTTTCTCCGGCAGAACCGGCGGCGGACATTCGAACCGCTCGCCCGACAGGCGGTTGGTTTCGATCCGCCGTTCGTCGGCGGCCTCGGCGCGGGCGACGGCGGTGGCGCGGGCTTCGCGCGCGGCGGCCAGCGCCTCGCCCGCCTGCGCCGCACGCCCCTCGGCCGTGCGCAGCCCACTCTCCGCTTCCTGCTCGGCACCGCGAGCCTGATCGGCGGCCTGCGTCAGGGCCGTGCCCTGATCGCTCAGCCCCGCTATGGCGCTGGCCAGCGCACCGGGTTGCGCCGCAAGTCCATCGCGCTCGCCGACAATCTCCTCGGCCCGCGCGACCATCGCGGCGATCCGCTTGGCCGCCTCGCCGGCGCGCGCGCGCCAGCCCTTCACCTCGGCATCGGCCGCCGCCTGCCGTTCCCGGTCGATGGTCAGGGCGCGATCGGCCAGCGCCTGATCCGCCTGCAACTGGCTGACGGCGCCCCGCGCCTTCTCGCTGGCTTGCGACAGGGTGGCGACCAGCGCACGGGTTTCCGCGCCATCGGGCACGGCGGCACGGTTGATTTCAGCCTTCTCATGTTCGCCCTGCGCACCATCCCGGTCGCGCCGCGCTTCGGCCAATCGTTCCTCGACACCCTCACGCCGCCCCGCCAGCCGCTCCAGCGCCGTCGTCGCCTCATCGGCGGCGCGCAGCGCAGTGCGCAACTTCTGGTCCGCCTGCGACAGGGCGGTGCGTCCTGCGGCCAGCGCCTGCACGGCCGCCTGTTCGCGCGCCTTTGCGCCATCCTGCGCCGTCGCCGCCTGCTCGACCTCCGCCTGCATGGCCGGGCGCGCAGCGCCGATCGCCTCCAGCCGATTCAGCCGGATCAGTCGCTCGGCCGCCGCCGCCCCGCCCTCTACCGCGACATATCCGTCCCAGCGGCGCAACTGCCCGTCCCGCGTGACCAGCCTTTGTCCGACGCCCAGCGCCTGCCCTTCGTCCCGGTCCACCACGCCAATCTGCGCCAGACGGCGGGCCAGTTCGGCCGGCGCCATGACATGCGCGGCCAGCGGCGTGGCGCCAGCGGGCAAGGCGGGATCACCGGGCAACGAATCCGCCCCGGCCCAGCGCCGCTTGCCCTCCGCCCCGACCGGCGCTTCCAGATCGTCGCCCAGCGCGGCGGCGAGTGCCCGCTCATAGCCCGGCGCCGCCTTCAGCCGATCCAGCGCTCGCGCTTTGCCGGCGCTACCGCTATCGACCGCCCGCTTCAGCGCCGCCGCCTCGCTATCGAGCGCCGCCAGCCCGGCGCGCGCCGATGCCAGCGCCGCTTCGGCCGACGCTCGTGCTTCGGCGGCGGACTGCCGATCCGCATCGGCCGACTGGATCGCGCTTTCGGCGGCATCGCGCTCGGCCTTCGACTTATCCTGATCGGCGATCGCCGTCTCGCGCTGCGCCTCCAGCGGGGCGGCATCGGGCAGGGCGGCCGCTTCCGCAGTCAATCGCGCGACTTCCCGCTCGGCCCGATCGAGCCGAGTGCGCGCAGCCACCAGCGCCGCCTCCGCCACGCGCAACTCCGCCTGCTCGGCCGCCTGCGTCGCCATCGCCTTTGCAAGATCCAGTTCGGCGTCCCGCGCGGCATCCTCGGCCGCGGCGATCCGCGTGGCAAAGGCTGGGCGCAATTTCTCCGTTTCGGCCACCCGCCCCTTCAGCGTCGCGATCTCCGCCGTCAGCCGGGCGATCGCATCGGCCGCATCATTGGCCAGCGTCCCTTCGCGCGCCCGATCTTCCTCCAGCCGGCTCGCCTGCTGCGTCAGGTCGACCAGGCGACGGACGACCGACTCCCGCTCGGTCCGCAGCGCTGCCAGCCGATGCCCCGCCTCATTGGCGGCATCGCGCGCATTCTGCGCGGCCGTGCGTCGGTCGGCCAGCGCTGCCACGGCCGCCTGCGCATGGGCGGCGGCGGCCATCTGCCCCTCCTGCGCGGCCGACACGGCCGTGTCAGCCTGCTTCGCCTCCGCCCGTGCAGCCTCCGCACTGGCATTGGCCTCGCGCCAGCGGGCGAACAGCACCCGTCCTTCGGCCACCCGAATCTGGTCCGACAGGCGGATATAGCGTTCCGCCGCCCTCGCCTGCCGCCGCAGCGCATTGGCGCGCGCGTCCATATCCAGCAAAATCTCGTCCAGCCGGGCCAGATTGGCCTCGGCCGCGCGCAATTTCTGCTCGGCATCCTTGCGCCGGACATGCAGGCCGGCAATGCCCGCCGCTTCCTCCAGCATGGCGCGCCGTTCCTGCGGCCGGGCAGCGATGACGGCGGCGATCCGCCCCTGACTGACCAGCGCCGGACTGTGCGGCCCGGTGGCGGCATCGGCGAAGACCAGCGACACGTCCTTGGCGCGCACATCCTTGCCATTGGCTCTGTAGGCGCTACCCGCCCCGCGCTCGATCCGGCGCGTGACTTCCAGTTCGCCGTCCGCGCCGACATCGACGGCGGAAAACAGCTCGCCCTGTTCCTGGACGGTAAGCAGCGACACTTCGGCAAAGTCGCGTTGCGGCCGCGTGGCGGTGCCCGCGAAGATCACATCCTCCATGCCACCGCCGCGCATGGATTTGGCGCTGGATTCGCCCATGACCCACCGGATCGCTTCCAGCAGGTTGGATTTGCCGCACCCATTGGGGCCGACGATGCCGGTCAGCCCCGGCTCGATGCGCAACTCCGTCGCATCGACGAAGCTTTTGAAGCCGGAGAGTTTGAGGCGCTTTATCTGCATGACGGAAAACCGGGGCAGCCTGCCACCCCGGTTCCTCTATGCGTAGGCGCGCCTGTCAGCCCCCTCTGATGCAATCAGAGTCCCGCTTCCTTGAGCTTGGGCTGAAGTGCGGACCAACTGGCGACATTGTCCAGCAGCACGCCGTTGATCAGGAAGCTGGGCGTCCCCTGAATCTGATATTCGCTATTGGCCTTCTCGACATTCTTGGCCAGCTTCTCGGCAATGGCGGTATCGGCCAGGCACACCTTCGCCTGATCGGCGGAAATGCCGCGCTGCTGCGCATATTCGACCAGGCCCGCAATCTGGGCGATCGCGCCGGGACGCTGCGCCGGGGGCAGCTTGTCCACGCCCTGGAAGGCGGCCTGCGCGCCCTGCACCTTTTCGAACATCGCCGACTGGTTAGCGAAGAACTGCTCCGACAGCGGGTAGAAGATGTCCTTGCCGCCGCAACGGGCCAGCAGCGCGGTGGTCAGGTCGATCGGATCGCGCAGATAGGTGCGGAATTCGAAGCTCATCTTGCCGGTGTCGACGATCTTCTTGATCTCCTCCGACGCTTCGGCCGAGAAATCCTTGCAATGGCTGCACGTATAGGAGCCATATTCGATCAGCTTCACCTTCGCCGACGGGTTGCCCATCACGAAATAGCCGTCCGGCGTTTCCGCGATCGTGTCCGACCAGCTGGTGCCGGCGGGTGCGGCGACGGCGGCGACCGCTTCGCCGGTCGGCTTGGCGGCTTCCTCATTCTTGCCGCAGGCGGCAAGGGTGAGGCTGAGGGCGATAAGGGCTATACCGGAAAAGGCTTTCACGACGGGCAAGGCTCCGAAATCAAACAGGATGAAAAGGGGTTTAGATCAGCGCGCGGCGGGGGGCAATGCAGCCTGAAGGATCGACCAGCTCGATCCGTCCACCTTGGTCCCGTTGACGACGAAACCGGGCGTGCCGGTGATCTTGGCCTTGTTCCATGCCTCGTCCGTCATCGCCAGCACCTGCTTCATCGACGCCGGATTGGCGACGCAGGCGTCCAGCTGCGCATTGGTGAAGCCACGCTTGTTCATCAGCGCGTACAGGCCGGTCTTCTGCCCGATATCCTTGAGCGCCGCGACCTGGTCGGCCGGCTTTTCGCCGCTGCCGTCATAGGCTTCGATCTTCTCCATCCAGGGCGTCTGGTTGGCGAACAGCGCCTCATGATTGCCCATGAAACGGGCCGGGCCGCCGCAACGGGCGAGCAGCGCGGCGGTCAGGTCATATTTGTCGCGCACGGCGTTGCGCACTTCGACGCTGACCTTGCCGCCCTTCACATAGCCGGTCTTGAGCGGCGCGCTCGCTTCACCCACGAAATGGGCGCAATGCGAACAGGTATAGCTCACATATTCGACCAGCTTGGTCGCAGCGGCAGGATTGCCCATCAAATGGCCGCCGATCGGCGACAGCACGACCCGGCTCACCCAATTGGCGGCAGGCGCGGCGACCAGAGCGGCGGGAACGGCAAGCAAGGCAAGCGGCAGGAGCAGTTTCTTCATGGGGCGCGTCCGTAGAAAGGCTCCGCTGAACCGGAGCCGAATAGGGGTCATGTGCGGCGAATGAACGGCTGTGCCATCCGGTCAGCCACCACTCTAGTTAATTTTCGGCAATCCGCTGCTGTTGGCAAGGCCCTGTGCCAGCGATTCCAGCACGGCGCGCAATTCCGGGTCGCCAATGTCGCGCAGCGAATCGCCCAGCTCGACCGGAATGGGCTTCAGGTTGCGGGGCGGCGGGCGACGTTCGGCCCGGGCCGGGGTGATTTCGCCCTGCCGCATCGCCACCTTGGCGACGGCGGCATAGCCAAAGAAGCGGTTCACCCGCTCGACGATGTCGGGCAGCATATGCTGGACCATCGGCGCATGGCCGCTCATCACCGTTAGCTGCAACGTGCCGCCAGCCTTTTGGCCCACCGGGAAGCGGATCGATTCGGGCGCGGAAATGCCGGCATAATGGCTGCCGACAATCTCCGCCCAGCGGGTGACGATGCTGGATTGAACGAAGCCGAACTTGCGGAAGGCCGCGCGGCCGATATCCGGCATCAGGTCGGCGATCGCGCGCGGCGCGCCGGTGCGGGGACGCTCGGCCGGCGCCTTGGCACGACTCTTATATTTAGGGGGGGCCGGGCGTTCCGTCATGACGCGCTACATGGCATAGGGCTGGCATGCGCGTCGAGGGTAGAGACAGAAAAATCGCGGGCGACCTGCTCGCTCACTATGATGTGCATGCCCGGCGCCTGCCCTGGCGCGCGCCGCCCGGCAGCAACGCCGCCGACCCCTATCGGGTCTGGCTGTCGGAAGTGATGCTGCAACAGACGACGGTGGCCGCCGTCGGCCCCTATTTCGCGAAATTCACGGAACGCTGGCCGACGGTGCAGGATCTGGCCGCCGCCGAAGACGCCGACCTGATGGCCGCCTGGGCCGGGCTTGGCTATTATGCCCGCGCCCGCAACCTGCTCGCCTGTGCGCGGGCGGTGGCACGCGATCATGGCGGCATCTTCCCCGATACCGAGGACGGACTGCGCGCTCTACCCGGCGTGGGCGCCTATACCGCCGCCGCCGTCGCCGCGATCGCCTTTGGCCGGCGCGCGGTGGTGGTGGACGCCAATGTCGAGCGGGTGGTCGCCCGCCTCTTCGCGATCGCCACGCCCTTGCCCGCCGCCCGGCCCGCCATTCGCGAAGCCTGCGACCGCATCACCCCCGACGCCCGCGCCGGCGACTTCGCGCAGGCGATGATGGATCTGGGCGCGACCATCTGCACCGCCCGCAACCCCGCCTGCGGCATCTGCCCGATCCGCGCGGATTGCGCCGCCATACTGACCGCCGATCCTGCCGCTTATCCCGTCAAGCCGCCCAAGAAAACGCGCCCCCATCGCACCGGCCATGGCTGGTGGATCGAGCGGGATGGCAATGTCTGGCTGATCCGCCGTCCGGACAAGGGGCTGCTGGGCGGCATGCGCGCGCTTCCCAGCTCCGACTGGAGCGACGCGCCCGACGCCACTCCGCCGCTGAGGGCGCACTGGTCGACCATCGATGAGCCGGTCGCGCATGTCTTCACCCATTTCTCACTAGCGCTGCGCGTCCACCATGCCCATGTGGGGGCGGAGATGACGCCGCCGGGCGCAGGCGAATGGTGGCCGATCGATCGGATCGGGGAGGCAGGATTGCCAACATTATTCGCCCGCGCGGCCGATGCGGTGAGGAAGGAAAGGCAAGCCAATGCACGGAACTGACCCGACCAACAGACAGGTGCCGGGCTTCGTCGGCAGCAGGCTGGACCGCGTCGACCCTATCCGCTCCAATCCTGCGCTGCTCGCCGAAACATTCGCCGATCCCGCCGCCCGCCTGCTGGTGCTCGACGGGCTGGAGCCGGTGGAGGTGGACGGCCATCTGCTGCTGGAACCGCTCGCCCCCGACGCCCATGTGGAGGATCATGTGCTGCTGGGGGTCGATCCGGCCGCCCGGCCGATCTTCGCCCGGCTGGTCGCCGATCTTGGCCCGGCCCTCACCCCCACACCGCGCAGCCGCGCCATCGCCGGGCTGGTCCCGGCCGATGAGGTCGCGCTCTACGGCACCGCGCGCAGCCTGGTCCATTGGCATGCCCGGCATCGCCATTGCTCGGTCTGCGGCGCGACCACCCGCCCGGTCAAGGCCGGCTGGTCGCGCAAATGCGATGCCGACGCCTGCGCTGCCGAACATTTCCCCCGCACCGACCCCGTCGTCATCATGCTGGCCGAATATCGCGGGCGCATCCTGCTCGGTCGCCAGCATGCCTGGCCGCCCGGCCGCTATTCGGCGCTGGCCGGCTTCGTCGAACCGGGCGAGACGATCGAGGAAGCGGTCGCGCGCGAAGTGTTCGAGGAGGCCGGCGTCCGCGTCCATGATGTGCGCTATGTGATGAGCCAGCCCTGGCCCTTCCCTTCGTCCCTGATGATCGCCTGCATCGCCCAGGCGCAGGATGACGCCCTGACGCTGGATGAAACCGAGATCGAGGACGCCTTCTGGTGCGACGCCGACCAGGTGCGCGCGGCCATGGCCGGCGACCCCGACGCCCCTTTTCTCGCCCCGTCGCAAATGGCCGTCGCCTGGCACCTGCTCGACCATTGGCTGGCCGGCGTTGCGCCCCCCAGCCTTGTTCGCGCTGACGCAAGCGCGTAAGGCCAACCCCTTCTTTCCCCATATTCGAGGACGATTTCCCCTCCATGCTCAGCCTAGACGAAGCCCAGTCGCGCGCGCAGGATCTGGTCAACGCCGCGCGCAAGGCCGGGGCGGATGCCGCCGACGCCATTTACGCCTGCACCGCATCGACCAACGTGTCGGTCCGCCTGGGCGCGCTGGAGGATGTCGAACGGTCCGAGGGGGAGGAGATCGGCCTGCGCGTCTTCATCGGCCAGCGGTCCGCCAGCATTTCGGCGTCGGACATGAATCCCGCGACGCTCGCCACGCTGGTCGATCGCAGCATCGCCATGGCGCGCGAGGCACCCGAAGATCCTTATGCCGGCCTCGCGCCGGAAGATCGGTTGCTCAAGAAGCGTCCGCCTTCGCTCGACCTGACCGATGAGGAAGAGCCCGAACCCGCTATCTTACGCGAACGCGCGCTGATCGCGGAAGAAGCCGCGCGCAGCGTACCGGGCATCACCAACAGCGAAGGCGGCGGCGCATCCAACGGCCGCAGCCAGGTGGCGCTGGCCACAAGCCATGGCTTTGCCGGCGCCTATGCCGGCACCAGCCATGCGACCTGGGCCAGCGTGCTGGCCGGCGCCGGCGCCGACATGCAGCGCGACCATGCCAGCCACAGCGTCCGCCATCTGGAAGATCTGGACGATGCCGAATCGGTCGGCATCCGCGCGGGCCAACGGGCGGTGGCGCGGCTGAACCCCGTAAAGGTCGAAAGCGGCGTCATGCCGGTCATCTTCGATCCGCGCATCGGCGCCAGCCTGCTCGGCCATCTGATCGGCGGCATGGTCGGCCCGGCGATCGCCCGCCGCTCCAGCTTTCTGCTGGAATCGCTCGGCGAAGCTTTGTTCGATTCGGCGATCACCATCATCGACGATCCGCTGCTGCCGCGCGGCATGCGCTCGCGCCCGTTCGATGGCGAAGGACTGCCGGTGGACCGCCGCGCGCTGATCGACAAAGGCGTGCTGACCGGCTGGCTGATGGACAGCGCATCGGCCCGTCAGCTGGGCCTGGAACCCACCGGCCATGCCAGCCGCGGCGGCAGCGGCGCGCCGGGCGCCAGCATCACCAACGTCCATATGGAGGCCGGCACCATCTCGCCCGGCGACCTGATGGCGGACGTGACGCGCGGCCTCTACGTCACCGAACTGATCGGCATGGGCGTGAACGGCGTCACCGGCGATTATAGTCGCGGCGCTGCGGGCTTCCTGATCGAAAATGGCGCGGTGACCCATGCCGTGTCGGAAATCACCATCGCCAGCAATTTGAAGGCGATGTTCCGCGCCCTGACGCCGGCCAGCGACTTGCAATTCCGCTATGCCATGAACGTGCCGACGCTGCGCGTGGACGGGATGACCGTTGCCGGGGGATGATGCCTCTCTGCGCGCCGTCGTCTCCGCCGTGGCGGATGCGGCCGACCATGCGCTGACCCTGTGGGCCAATGGCGAAACGCGCGTTCGCCAGTGGGAAAAAGTGCCCGGCCATCCGGTGTGCGAGGCCGACCTGTCGGTCGACGCCATGCTGCGCGACCGCCTCTCGGCGATCGATCCGCAGGCCGGCTGGCTGTCGGAAGAGACAGCCGATACCGTGCATCGCCTGGGCGTGCCGCGCGTCTGGGTGGTCGACCCGATCGACGGCACCCGCGACTATCTGCGCGGGCGACCGGGCTGGGCCGTGTCGGTGGCGCTGGTCGATCGGGGCGCGGTGACGCTCGGCATATTGGCCGCCCCGGCCCGCAACGAATTGTGGGTGGCGCAACTGGGCAAGGGCGCGACCCGCAACGGCGTGACGCTACAGGCAGGTTCCCGCAAAACCCTGCCGGGTGCGCGCGTCCCCGCCGAACAATTGCCCCGCATCGATCGCGATCTGGTGACGGTGGACAAGCCCAACAGCATCGCGCTGCGCATGGCGATGGTCGCCGCCGATGAGGCCGATCTGGTCGCAACCGTGCGCTGGGGCAATGAATGGGATGTCGCCGCCGCCGCGCTGATCGTGCAGGAGGCCGGCGGCACCGTGACCGATGCGCTGGGCGATCCCCTGCTGTTCAACCGGCCCCAGCCGACCGCCTTCGGCCTGCTCTGCGCCGCCCCCGGCATCCACGCCGCCGCCGTCGAGCGCCTCACCCCGCGCGCGCGCGAAATATTGGGCCAGCCGCAGGGTTAGGCGGACAACGCGGTGCCCGAAGGCAATAGTCTGTCGATTTCGAAAAACTGGAGCGGGCGAAGGGATTCGAACCCTCGACCCCAACCTTGGCAAGGTTGTGCTCTACCCCTGAGCTACGCCCGCTCGGGCGGCCGAAAAGTTTCCTTTTCAGCAAATGTGGCCAACTAGCAGAAAACTGGAGCGGGCGAAGGGATTCGAACCCTCGACCCCAACCTTGGCAAGGTTGTGCTCTACCCCTGAGCTACGCCCGCTCTTGGCGGCCGGGAGAGTGTGTCTCTCTCGGCGGGTGGCGGCCAACTAGCAAGGCTTTCCCAGATCGGCAAGGGGAAGAATTGCAGAAAAATGAAATCCGCGTTCTCGAGCGTAAAAAATCATCCTTTTCAGTGACTTGGCGCAGAGCAGAAAATCATCGCCTGACGCCGCCTTATGGCTGCCTGGCGAATCGGGCGGCAGCGCTCTGGGAAAAGATCGACTTGGCGCAGGCCGCCCATCTGCTAATCTGGCCCATATCTGTTTGCGGCGGGATCATTTGCCGCCGCCCTTCGTACTGAACAAAAGCCTACAGGCCAAAACAGCAGGGAAGATCAACCATGTCGTCCGATCAACTGACGCGCCGCGGCCTGTTGCAGGGCAGCGCCGTGCTCGCCGCCGCCGCGCCCACCTTGTCAGCCGCAGCGCCGACGCCCAAGACCAGCGGAGCCAATGCCATGATGCCCGTCGAACTGACCGTCAACGGCCGCGAGGTGCATCTGCAACTCGACCCGCGCACCAGCCTGCTCGATGCGCTGCGCGAACATCTCCACCTGACTGGCACCAAGAAGGGCTGCGACCATGGCCAGTGCGGCGCCTGCACCGTGATCGTGGAAGGCCGCCGGATCAACAGCTGCCTGACGCTGGCGGTGATGCATGACGGCGAGAAGGTGACGACGATCGAAGGGCTGGGCACCTCCGACCATCTGCACGCCATGCAAAAGGCGTTCATCGTGCATGACGGCTATCAGTGCGGCTATTGCACGCCGGGCCAGATCTGCTCCGCCGTTTCGGTGCTGGAGGAGATAGAGGCAGGCATCCCCAGCCATGTGACCGCCGATCTGGACGATGTCGCGATCAGCGACGCCGAACTGCGCGAGCGGATGAGCGGCAATATCTGCCGCTGCGCCGCCTATCCCAATATCATCGCGGCGATGCGCGACGTCGCCGGGGAGGCAAAGGCATGAGGCCCTTCACCTACGAACGCGCGACCGATGTCGCAGCGGCAGCCAGGGCGGCCGGCTCGGTCCAGGGCGCCCGCTTCATCGCCGGCGGCACCAACCTGCTCGACCTGATGAAGCTCCAGATCGAAACGCCGACCCATCTGATCGACGTCAATCATCTGGGCCTCGACCGGATCGAAAGGACCGACGATGGCGGCCTGCGCATCGGCGCGCTGGTCCGCAATACGGATCTGGCCGCCGACAAGGCCGTGCGCCGCGACTATGCGGTGCTCAGCCGGGCGCTGCTGGCCGGCGCATCGGGGCAATTGCGCAACAAGGCGACGACCGGCGGCAACCTGCTGCAACGCACCCGCTGCCCCTATTTCTACGACACGCGCATGCCCTGCAACAAGCGCAAGGCCGGCAGCGGTTGCGGCGCGATGCAGGGGATGAGCCGGAGTCTCGCCATATTGGGCGTCAGCGACGCCTGCATCGCCCAGCATCCCAGCGATATGGCCGTCGCGATGCGCCTGCTCGACGCGCAGGTCGATACGATGAGCGCGGACGGCGTGGCGCGCGCCATCCCGATCGCCGACTTCCACCTTCTGCCCGGCGACACGCCGCACAAGGAAACGGCCTTGAAAGCCGGCGAGATCATTACGTCGGTGACATTGCCCAAGCCCATCGGCGGCACCCATGTCTATCGCAAGGTCCGCGACCGCGCCTCCTACGCCTTCGCTCTGGTGTCGGTCGCAGCGGTGTTCGACAAGGACGGCAGCGCCCGCTTCGCCTTCGGCGGCATCGGCGCCAAGCCATGGCGCACCCCAACGGCCGACGCCGCCGCGAAACAGGGCGCCAAAGCCGTGGCGGAGGCGGCCCTGAGCGGCGCCCGCACCACCCATCATAACGACTTCAAGAAGCTGCTGGTCGAACGGACATTGACGTCCCTCTACCGCCAGCGGGAGGCACGGGCATGAAGTTCGATACGCCAGCCGGCCCCAACCCGATCGATCGCGGCCGGGTGATCGGCATCCCCCATGATCGCATCGACGGCGCGGCCAAGGTCACGGGCAGCGCCCCCTATGCCTATGAACGGCACGACGCCGCCCCCAACGCCGCCTATGGCTGGATGGTCGGATCGGCCATCGCCAAGGGGCGGATCGCCGCCATGGACCTGCGCGCCGCCGAAGCCGCGCCGGGCGTGCTGGGCATCGTCACCCACGCCAATGCGGGGAAGCTGGGCAAGGGATCGATGAACACCGCGCCGCTGCTGGGCGGGCCGCAGGTGGACCATTATGAGCAGGCGGTCGCCCTGGTCATCGCCGACACGTTCGAAAATGCGCGCGACGCGGCCAAGCTGGTACGGATCGACTATGCGGCAGCGGATGGCCGGTTCGATCTGGCGGCCGATCAGGCGCGCGGGGTCAATCCCGGCAAGGATGCCGATACTGCGGCGGGCGATTTCGACGGCGGCTTCGCAAAGGCCGCCGTGAAGATCGACCAGCGCTACACCACGCCCGACCACAGCCATGCGATGATGGAGCCCCACGCGACCACCGCCGCCTGGAATGGCGACAAGCTGACGCTGTGGACATCCAACCAGATGATCGCCTGGGGCGTGGGCGAAGTCGCCAAGACGCTGGGCATCCCCAAGGATAATGTCCGCCTCGTCTCCCCCTATATCGGCGGCGGCTTCGGGTCGAAACTCTTCGTGCGCGCCGACGCGATCCTCGCCGCGCTGGGCGCGAAGCAGGTCGGTCGCCCGGTCAAGGTCGCCATCGCCCGGCATCAGATCCCCAACAACACCACCCACCGCCCCGCGACGATCCAGCGCATCCGCATCGGCGCGAACAAGGACGGGGTGATCGACGCGATCGGGCATGAAGTCTGGTCGGGCGATCTGCCCGGCGGCGGCCCGGAAACGGCGGCGCAGCAGACCCGCCTCCTCTATCGCGGACCGAACCGGATGACCGCGCACCGGCTGGTGACGCTCGACCTGCCGGAGGGCAACGCCATGCGCGCGCCCGGCGAAGCGGTCGGCCTATTGGCGCTGGAAATCGCGATGGACGAACTGGCCGAGGCCTGCAACGTCGATCCGGTCGAACTGCGCATCCGCAACGATGTGCAATATGATCCCGAAGCCGGCCCGCAGCGCCCCTTTTCCAGCCGCAAGCTGGTGGAATGCCTGCGCACGGGCGCCGACCATTTCGGCTGGGCCAAGCGCGACCCGAAACCGGGCCAGGTGCGTGACGGCCGCTGGATGGTCGGCATGGGCGTGGCGGCGGCGTTCCGCAACAATCTGGTGCAGAAATCCGGCGCCCGCATCGGTGTCGATGCAAAAGGTCGCATCATCGTCGAAACCGACATGACCGATATCGGCACCGGCAGCTATACCATCGTGGCGCAGACCGCGGCGGAAATGCTGGGCGTGACACTGGAGCAAGTGACGGTGCGCCTGGGCGACAGCCGCTTCCCGGTATCGGCCGGTTCGGGCGGCCAGTGGGGCGCGAACAGTGCGACCGCCGGCGTCTATGCCGCCGCCATGGCGCTGCGCGCGAAGCTGGCGGAACAGGCCGGCTACCCCGCCGATCAGGCCCTGTTCGAGGATGGCCTGGTCAAACTCGCCAATAAATCGCAGACGCTGGCATCGCTCGCCGGCCGCGACGGCCTCTGGGCCGAAGACAGTATGGACTATGGCGATCTCGACAAACGCTATGCGCAGGCGACATTCGGCGCGCATTTCTGCGAGGTCGGCGTCGATATCGACACCGCCGAAGTGCGCGTCCGCCGCATGGGCGGGGCCTTTGCCGCTGGGCGCATCCTCAACCCCAAATCGGCGCGCAGCCAGGTGATCGGTGCGATGACGATGGGCGTGGGCGCGGCGCTGATGGAAGCGCTGGACGTCGACACGCGCTTCGGCTTCTTCGTCAATCACGACATGGCCGAATATATGGTGCCGGTCCATGCCGACATTCCCCAGCAGGATGTTCTCTTCATCGATGAGCTGGACGACAAAAGCTCCCCCATGAAGGCCAAGGGCGTCGGCGAACTGGGCATATGCGGGGCGGGCGCGGCGGTGGCCAACGCCATCTACAACGCCACCGGCCTTCGCTTGAGGGACTATCCGCTGACCATCGACAAGCTGTTGAAAGCGCAGGCGGCTTGAATTTTTGATGCGCCTCACGGCGCATAGCCCGCACCGGCCCGCACCCCCACCCGTCCACCCATCAGGATACTGCCGTAGGCGGTCGGGTGGGTGTGCGGGCCGGTGCTGTAAATCAAGGACTTGACCCAAGGTATAATGGAGCGCCGCCCGGCCCGCCCCTACCCTCCCCGCCAAAGACGGATGGGGAGAGGACAGGATGCGGATTTTGGCGGCGCTTCTGGCCGGCAGCGCAATGGGGCTGGTCGGCGGAACGGCATGGGCACAGACGCCCGATCAGGGCGAGGGCACCCGCCAGCCGATCATCGTCACCGCACCGGGCGGCGCGGTCGATATCGACGACGCACTCACCTTGACCGCCGCCGACATCGGCCGCAGCGGCAACCCCGATATCCTGGGCGCCCTCACCCGCAATTTCGCCGGCGTGACGTTGCAGGATGCGCAGAATAATCCCTGGCAACCCAATCTCGTCTATCGCGGCTTCACCGCCTCTCCATTGCAGGGCCAGTCGCAGGGCATCGCCGTCTATCTGGACGGCGCCCGCTTCAACCAGCCCTTCGGCGACACGGTGCAATTCGATCTGCTGCCGCAAGCCGCGATCCGCAGCGTCGCCCTGCTCGACAAAAGCGCCGTCTATGGCCTGAATGCCCTGGGTGGCGCGCTGACGCTGGAAACCAAGACCGGGGCGAGCGATCCGGGGCTGGAGGCCAGCCTCTCCCACGGCCGCTTCGGCATGACGGAAGCCAGCGTCGCGGGCGGCGCCGCCTGGGGCGACTGGAGCGCCTTCGGCGCCTTCCAATATACGCATGACGATGGCTGGCGCGATCATTCGCCCTCCACTCTTTATAATGGCTATGCCGATCTGGGTTTCGACACCGCGACGGGTGGCCTGCACCTCAAGGTCGTCGGCGCCAACACCAACCTTACCGGCAATGGCGTGTCGCCGGTCGAACTGCTCGCCGCCGACCGCCGCGCCGTCTTCACCTGGCCCGACAATAGCCGCAGCCGCTATGGCCGGGTGAGCCTCCACCCCTGGGTCGCCCTGTCGGACACCACCCGGATCGAAGGCACGCTCTACGCCCAGAAACTCACCCTGCGCACCGTCAATGGCGACGCAGCCGATATCGAAGGGTGCGAGGATGACGATGATGCCGGCTTTGTCTGCCTCGAAACCGTCGGCGCGGACGATGATGACGAGGAACAGGCCGTCCTGACCGACGCCAATGGCAATCCTATCGCCGACACGCTGGGCGGCGAAGGCTATGGCGTGCTGAACCGGGGCCGCACCGCCACGCGGGCGATGGGCGCGCTGGTCCAGTTGATCGACAAGCGGACGCTGGGTGCGAGTGAGAATGTCTTCGCATTGGGCTTCAGCTACGACACAAGCCGCACCCGCTTCGATACCGCCACGGAACTGGGCGCCCTGACCGACGACCGCAGCGTCGATGGCTTGGGGTCGATCATCGTGCAGGAGGACGGCGCGATCGCGCCCGTGGGCCTCATCGCCCATACCGATTATTGGGGCGTCTTCGCGCAGGATCGCCTGCCCATCACGTCGCGCCTCTCCGCCGAAATCGCCCTGCGCTACAACCATGCCCGCATCGTGATGCAGGACCAGATCGGCACCGCCCTGAACGGCCGCCATCGCTTCGAGCGTCTGAACCCCGGCATCGAATTCGACTATGCCCTGTCGGACGGCCTCAGCCTGCGCGCCGGCTATGCGCAGAGCAATCGCGTGCCGACCCCGGCCGAACTCTCCTGCGCTGACGAAAATGCGCCATGCAGCCTCACCAACTTCTTCGTGGCCGACCCGCCCTTGAAGCAGGTCGTCGCCAAAAGCTGGGAAGCCGGCGCCAAGGGCAAGGGGCAGGTCGGCGGTTTCGCGATCGACTGGCTGTTGTCCGCCTATCGCACCGACAATCGCAACGACATCCAATATGTCGCGTCGGAAATTCGCGGTCGCGCCTATTTCCGCAATATCGGCATGACCCGGCGGCAGGGCGTCGAAGCCACCCTGCACGCCAGCCGGGGCGGGTTCACCGCCGGCCTCAGCTACGCCTTTATCGACGCCAGCTATCGCGCCCCGCTCACCCTCTCCAGCCCCGCCAATCCTTCTGCGGACGAGGATGGCCTGATAGCGGTCGAACGCGGCGACCGCCTGCCCGGCATCCCCCGCCACAGTGCGACACTCAGCCTCGATTATGCTGCGAAGGGCTGGTCCGTCGGCGGCGATCTGCTGGCCCGTTCCGGCCAATATCTGATCGGGGATGAAGGCAATGACGAAGCGAAGCTGGGCGGCTATGCGGTCGTCAACCTGCGCGCCAGCGTCACCCTGATGCGTGGCGTCAGCCTGTTCGGCACGCTCAACAACGCCTTCAATCGCCGTTACGCGACCTTCGGCACCTTCGGCGAAGTGGACGAGATCGAACTGGAGGAAGCCCCCGGCGCCTCCAACCCCCGCGCCTACGGCCCCGGCGCGCCGCGCCGCTGGCAAGTCGGCGTGAAGGCGCTATTCTGACCGGCAGACATAAGGAGAGAGACGCTCATGACCGCTTATTTCGTCGCCGTGCGCAACAGCATATCGGACCCGGATACCTTCGCCACCTATGGCGACCTCGCGCAGAAATCCATGGCGGGTCATGCGATCACGCCGCTGGCCGTCTATGGCAAGACGCGCGCCACCGACGGGCCGGCGACCGAAAGCGCGGTCATCATCGCCTTCCCGACTTTTGAGGAGGCCGAAGCCTGGTATGACAGCCCCGCCTATCAGGAAGCATTGGGTTACCGCTTGAAAAGCGGCGACTATCAGACGTTCATCATTCAGGGCGTCGACTGATCTTCAAACCCGAAAATTGAATACAAGCCATTGATTATAAACAGAAATAGGAAGGCATGCGTTCAACTTGAACGCATGCCTTCCTAAAATCCGTCATTAAACAACGCCTTAAACTTCAGAAAAACCGCAAATACTGTCCAACTCGCTGTCTCATTCAGGGCACATCCACCCGCGGCAGCAGCTTGGCTTCCAGCCCCGGATAGAGATGCGACACGCTGCGCTGCAATTCATAGCGCGCCGCCGCCATTGCCGCGAACCGGTCCGGAATCGGCAGTTCGCCCGCCTCCACCATGTCCAGTCCGTCCCGCACCGCCTGCGTCAGCGTCGCCTCCAGCCAGTCGATCCACTCGCGCGTCTGATCGATCGCCGCCATGCCGCCCGCATCGAACGGTCCATGGCCCGGCACGACCCCCTTGTGCGGCAGCGCCTTCAACTGGTCGAGGCTGCCGCGCCATTTAGCAAGGTCCGCCGTCGGCGTACTCGGCGCCCGGTTGTGAAAGATGAGGTCGCCGCCCAGCAGCAGCCCCGTCTGCGAATCGAGCAACGCCAGATCGGCGCCGCTATGCCCCGACAATGCCAGCAGCCGCAGTGTCCGACCGCCAAAATCCTCCTCACCCTGCCCGATCACCTTGCCCGGCAGGACCAGATCCGTGCCGCGCATCCAGTCGCCCAGCAGCCGATACATGCCGTCGGCATAGCCCTGCCCCTCCGCGCGCAGCGCGTCGATCGTACCGGGCAGCGCCGCGACAATGGCCGGATCGAACGCGCCAAGCCCCATGCCATGATCGGGATGAAGATGGCTGACATAGACCCGAACCACCGGCTTGCCCGTCAGCTGCTCGGCCTGCTTGCCCAGCGCGCGGGCATAGCGGATGGACGGCCCGCATTCCCACAGCACGGTCCCGGCCGGCGTGGCGATGATAGCGATATTGGCGATGGCCCCGCCATTATCCGTCTCGATCGGTTCGTCCGCCCCGCACACCAGCCACATACCCTCGCCGATGGGTTCTGGCGCGATCGCATAATCGGCGGCCCGCGCCGGCGCAGCCGCCAGCACCGCCATGCCACCCAGCACGGACCGCCGCGACAGGATCATCGGCCCGCCGGCATGGGGGACTGGCGTGCCACAGACAGCGCCGCCCGATAATCGCGCCCATTGGTATCGCGCGCCTCGACACGCAGCGGCTCGCCCGCCCCGCCATCGACCATCAGGGTGATGGCCGGGTCTTCGGCCACAGCCGCCCATATCTCCATCTCGCCCAGCGTCCGCTCCCCCGCCTTCACGCTCAGTGCCTCCAGATGATAGGTGGCGATGTTGGCGACGAAGCCGGTGTCCATCGGATGGCGGAAGCTGAGCCGCACCCGGCTCACGCCGTTCGCCATCGGCCAAGTTTCGCCCCGTATTTCGCCCAGATGATCGGCCCAATCGCCCTTCACCCGGCTGACCGGGGGCGCGGAACAGCCCCCACCTGCCGCATCGACCCAGCCGCCCGATACCAGCCATTCCCCGCTCGCCAGTTGCACAGCGCCCCGCACCGGGGTCCGCTGGTCCAGCTTGATCCGGGTCGCGACATAAGCGGCGGCATGGGTGGGGCGATAGTCGATCGCGATCGGTATGGGATTGAGGTCGACCAGCAACACCATGCGGGTGACGCCGGGAATGGCGCGGGCGTCGATCGCGACCGGGAAGGATCGCTGATTTTCGGCGATCATCGGGAAATCGACCTTCACCCGTGGATCGAACCGCACCGGATCGTCACCGAACAGGGTGCGGGCATGGGCCTCCCACATCGGCGACCCCAGCGGATCGGCGGGCGCTTTCGCCCTGGCCTCGGCCGCAACCGACACCAGGGCGAGCGCGACCCAAAGGCTTGCCTGCCTTTGCAACATCCTTCTCCCTTATGGTGGGGTCTATTCTCCTTCGCGGTCGGTTACTATTGGCCGTTGGTCGTATCGGGAGAGAGACATGCGCCTTGCCCATATCGGCGTGCTGATGGCCGCCCTGCTGCTGCCCGCGCCTGCGCTGGCGCAGGATGCCCTGTTCGATGCGGAAGGCTATCGCATCGCCCATTATCGGGCGCCGGTGCATAGCGCGCCGCCCGGCGTCGGTCGCATCGCACCGCAAGCCGCAGCGCAGTTGCGTCCCGGACGGGACGCCTTGTTCATCGACGTCCTGCCGGCCGAGGGCGGCCATCGAGAGGCGGACGGGCGCTGGCGGCTTGCCATGCCGCATGAATCCATCCCCGGCGCCCATTGGTTCCCCGAAGCGGGCCGCGGCGAACTGGCCCCCGGCATCGGCAACTGGTTCATGCAAGGCATCGCCCGGCTGACGGGCGGGCGGCGCGACCGGATGCTGATCCTCTTCTGCCGGTCGGATTGCTGGATGGGCTGGAACGCGGCCAAAAGACTGCGCGCGCAGGGCTATGACAATGTCTGGTGGCTGGCCGAAGGGGTCGAAGGCTGGACCGACCTGAAAAGGCCGCTTTCCACCGCCCGGCCAGAGGGCGGGGTCGCTCCATAGGACCAAAGGTCAATTGTGCGCGCCGCCCCTGTGGCCGCACTCTCCAGCCAATCCGGCAGACCAAGCCGTTCGATTCCATGGAGAGTGATTTGACTGACCTGCGCATCCCGGCCTGCTTGCTGACCGCCGCCGCCCTCGCCTTTTCGCTGCCTGCGGCTGCCAAGGACATCGTCGTCCAGATGAAGAATCAGGGCACCGATGGCGCCATGGTATTCGAACCCAGCTATGTGAAGGCCGCGCCCGGCGACACGATCCACTTCAAGCCGACCGACGCCAGCCACAATGCCGAAACCATGGCGAACATGCTGCCCGCCGGCGCCACGCCAATGAAGGGTGGCATGAACAAGGAAGCGGTGCTGACCGTCAGCAAGCCGGGCCTCTACGGGGTCAAGTGCATGCCGCATTATTCGATGGGCATGGTCGCGCTGGTGCAGGTGGGCAAGGTGACGCCGGCCGACATCGCCGCCGCCAAGGCCGTGAAACTGCCGCCCTTCGCCGCCAAGCGCATGACCGCTGCGCTGGCCAAGGTGAAGTAAGCGCCGCCTCTTTCATTCAGACGCATAGCATTCGGGAGTAGAAGCATGTTGCAGCAGGCAATGGAGCGTTTCGCGGGAAAGACGCTGATCCGCGATCAATATGACAATTATATCGGTGGCGAGTGGGTCGCCCCGGTACAGGGCGGTTATTTCGACAATATCTCGCCCGTGACCGGTCAGGTCGTCGGCAGGATCGCGCGCGGCACCGCCGCCGACATCGAACTGGCACTGGACGCCGCGCACAAGGCGAAGGATGGCTGGGGCAAGACCTCGTCCACCGAGCGGTCGAACATCCTGCTGAAGATCGCCGACCGGATGGAGGCCAATCTGGACCTCATCGCGATGGCCGAGACGATCGACAACGGCAAGCCGATCCGCGAGACGACCCATGCCGACATCCCCCTCGCCATCGATCATTTCCGCTATTTCGCCGGCTGCGTCCGCGCGCAGGAAGGGTCGATCAGCGAGATCGACCATGACACGATCGCCTATCATTTCCACGAGCCGCTGGGCGTGGTGGGTCAGATCATCCCATGGAACTTCCCGATCCTGATGGCCGTGTGGAAGCTGGCCCCGGCACTGGCCGCCGGCAACTGCATCGTGCTGAAGCCCGCCGAACAGACGCCCATGTCGATCCTGGTCCTGCTGGACGTGATCGGCGACCTGCTGCCGCCCGGCGTGCTGAACGTCGTCAACGGCTTTGGCGTCGAAGCGGGCAAGCCGCTCGCCAGCAACAAGCGGATCAGCAAGATCGCCTTCACCGGTGAAACCACCACCGGCCGTCTGATCATGCAGTATGCCTCGGAAAATCTGATCCCCGTCACGCTGGAACTGGGCGGCAAGTCGCCCAACATCTTCTTCGCCGACGTGATGGACGCCGACGACGATTATTTCGACAAATGCCTGGAAGGCTTTGCGATGTTCGCGCTGAACCAGGGCGAAGTCTGCACCTGCCCCAGCCGCGCGCTGATCCAGGAATCCATCTACGAAAAGTTCATCGAACGCGCGATCGCCCGAGTGAAAGCGATCAAGCAGGGCAACCCGCTCGACCCCAGCACCATGATCGGTGCGCAGGCATCGAACGACCAGCTCGAAAAGATCCTCTCCTATATCGAGATCGGCCTGAACGAAGGCGCCGAACTGCTGACCGGCGGCGAACGGGCATCGCTGGATGGCGAACTGGCCGACGGCTATTATGTGACCCCGACCGTGCTGAAGGGCCACAACAAGATGCGCATCTTCCAGGAGGAGATTTTCGGCCCGGTACTGGCCGTCACCACCTTCAAGGATGAGGCCGAAGCGCTCGCCATCGCCAACGACACGCTCTACGGGCTGGGCGCGGGGGTATGGACCCGCGACGGAACGCGCGCCTATCGCATGGGCCGGGGCATCCAGGCTGGCCGCGTATGGACCAACTGCTACCACGCCTATCCCGCCCATGCGGCGTTCGGCGGATATAAGCAGTCGGGCATCGGCCGCGAAAACCACAAGATGATGCTGGATCATTATCAGCAGACCAAGAATCTGCTGGTTAGCTACAGTCCCAAGGCATTGGGCTTCTTCTAATCGGGGAACGGTTCGTCAGAAGGCGTTCTCCCTCTCCAACACGCCTTCGACGGCGGCGGGCACCCTTCCCCGGTGTCCGCCGCACCGTTGTTTTTGAGGGAATGGAGTCAGATATGACGGCACTGCCACCACGAATATTGGCAACGGCGGAGGCTGAGGCACTGATGCAGCGGCTGACGTCCATGCACGGCCCGCTGATGTTCCACCAATCAGGCGGCTGCTGCGACGGCTCCGCGCCGATGTGCTTCCCGCGCGGCGAGTTCAAGGTCGGCGCACAGGATGTGCTGCTGGGCCATGTCGCAGGCGACATTCCGGTCTGGATCGGCGCGGCGCAGTTCGAATATTGGCGCCATACCCAGGTTACGATCGACGTCGTACCGGGGCGCGGCGCGGGCATGTCGCTGGAAAGCCCCGAAGGCGTGCGTTTCATCGTCCGTTCCCGCATATTCGACGATGCGGAAAATGCCCGGCTGGAAGCGGCGGGCGACCCGCCCCATGGCGATGATTTCCCCGGATGACAATCTGATGCGGGACAGTGCATAACCTTGAAAAACAAGGGCAGGTTGCAGGAGAGGGACATGACCATATTGGCGTCGGAGATCGGCTTCGCATCAAGCCACTCGCACGATCCTGCCATCGCGATGGCGGAGGTCGCGCGGCAGCTGGGCGATGCGCCGCTCGCGGGTATGCTGCTCTTCTGCTCCCACCGTTTCGATCGCGATGCGCTGGCCCGCGCGGTCAATCGCCATAGCGAACATATCGTGGCGATCGGCTGCACCAGTTCGGGCGAGCTGACCGAGGCCGGCTATGATGAGGACAGCCTGAGCGTCATCGGCTTTCCGGCCGACGCCTTTCATCTGACATCCCATATTTTCGACGATATCGATGCGTTCGATCCGGTGACCGCGCGCGAGGAAATCCGCGCGCTGGCCGCCATCGCCGATCGCGACAGCCGCCATCTGGGGGGCAAGGTCAATCATGTCGCGCTGTTCCTGGTCGATGGCCTGTCGCATCGCGAGGAATTGCTGACGATGACGATGCAGGATGCGCTGGGCGACATTCCGCTGATCGGCGGATCGTCCGGCGATGGCCTGGCCTTTCGCGAAACCGCGATCTTCGAGGGCGGCCGTTTTCACAAGCGCGCCGCCGTGATCGCCATCCTGTCCCCCCCCCGCCCGATCCATGTGTTCAAGGCGCAGCATTATCGCCCCGGCGCGGGCAAGATGGTGGTGACCGGCGCCATCCCGCACGACCGGATCGTGACCGAAATCAATGCCGAGCCGGCGGCTCAGGAATATCTGCGACTGGCGGGCCATGCCGGCGAGGAACTGGGCCTGGCTTTCTACGCCGCCCATCCGCCAATGGTGCGGGCGGGCGGCGACTATCATGTCCGCTCGATCCAGAGCGCCAATGCGGACGGCAGCCTGACATTCTATTGCGCGATCGACGAAGGGATCGTGCTGACGGTGGGCGAACCGATCGACCGTATCGCCGGCATGGAAACGATGTTCGCCGATATCGGGGCGCATGTCGGGCAGGTCGACCGGATCATCGCCTTCGATTGCGTGCTAAACCGCATCGATGCGGAACAACGCCAGATCGGCCGCGCCGTGTCCGAACTCTATGGCCGCCATCGGGTCATCGGCTTCAACACCTATGGCGAGCAATATCATGCGCTGCACGTCAACCAGACGTTCAGCGGGCTGGCGATCGGACGATGAAGGCCATCGAAGGCGACAGCGAACTGGACAATTTGCGGGAAGAAAACCGCAAGTTGCGCAAGATCAATGCGGCGCTGATCGATCGCGTCGAACGGTCGAGCGACATGGCCGGCAATGCCTTTTCGATGTTCGAAACAGCGATCACGCTGGAAGCCATGGTGCGCGACCGGACCATGGTGCTGGAAGATGCGCTGGGCCGGCTGGCGACCGCTAACGCCGAGCTGGCACAGGCCCACGCCATGGCGGACGCGGCACAGGGTCGGCTGCGCGACGCGATCGATTCGATCAACGAAGGTTTCGTGCTGTTCGATGCGGAGGATCGGCTGGTCCTCTATAACGACGCCTATCTGGGCTTCTGGCCGGAAATCGCCGACCATGTGCGCGAAGGTCTGGCCTTCGAGGATGTCGCGCGCCTCGCCGCCGCCTATCACCAGCCTCTGGGATCGGTGGTCGCCCCCGACCGCTGGGTATCTGACCGGCTGGCCCGCCACAGCATCGCCGATGGCGGCCATGTGCAGGCATTGGCGGACGGGCGCTGGGTCCAGATCAACGAGCTGCGTACCAGCGAAGGCGGGATCGTCGGCATCTATACCGACATTACCGAGGTGAAGGCGGAGGATGCCCGCAATCGCGCGCTGGAACTGGCCGAACGCAATCTGGTGCTGCAATCGACGCTGGATAATCTGTCCGAAGGCGTGTGCCTGTTCGACGCACAGGCCCGCATCGCCGCCTGGAACGAGGCGTTGCAACATCTGCTGGGCCTGCCCGACGACTGGGTGCAGGAAGGCGCGAGCCATGCCGCCCTGCTTAACTGGTGCCGCGGGCATATGGGCATGGCCGATCGGGGATGCCTCGACTGGCGCGGCGACCAGCCGGGCGAGCCGGCCCATGCGCTGGTGTCAGCGGGCGACCGCCATTTCGAACTGCGCAGCACCGCGCTGGATCGCGGCGGGCAGGTGATCGGCTTTACCGATGTCACCGACATGCTGCGCGCGCAGGCCGGCTTGCAGGAAACCGCCGAAACGCTGGAACGGCGCGTGGCCGATCGCACCGCCGAACTGCGTGCCGAAGTCGCCGAACGGCGCGAGATCGAGGGGCAGCTGCGCGACGCCAAGACGGCAGCCGAAAAGGCGAACCTGTCCAAGACCAGCTTTCTGGCGGCGGCCAGCCACGATCTGTTGCAACCATTGAATGCCGCGCGGCTGTTCGTCGCGGCATTGGGCGACCGACGACTGGCGTTACCGACCCGCGCGCTGGTCAACCAGACATCGACGGCGCTCGATTCGGTCGAGGATCTGCTGGAGGCACTGCTGGAAATCAGCCGCCTCGACGCAGGCGCGATTCAGCCGGAGATCAGCGACTTCCGCCTCGATACGCTGCTCGGCACCTTGCGGGTCGAATTTGCCCCCGTGGCGCGTGCAGCAGGACTGACGCTGGACATGACGAGCGAACCGCTATGGGTCAGGTCCGACATCCGCCTGGTCCGCCGCATCCTCCAGAATTTCCTATCCAATGCGCTGCGCTATACCCAACAGGGATCGGTGCGCGTCATCTGCCTTGTCGATGCGGGCACGATCCATGTGAGCGTCACCGATACCGGTTCCGGCATTGCCGCCGACAAGCAGCCACTGGTGTTCGACGAGTTTCGTCGGTTCGACACGCGCACCAGCGGCAAGGGGCTGGGCCTCGCCATCGTCAAACGGGCGAGCGACATGCTGGGCCACAGGGTAACGCTGGAATCTGCGCCGGGACGCGGATCGACCTTTGCGATCGCACTGCCGGTGGGCGAGCCGGTGGCCGATCCGGACAGCGGCCCGACCAGCATCGGGCGCGACCGCAGCATGCGCGGCCTCAATGTGCTGGTGATCGACAATGAGCGGGCGATCCAGACGGGCATGCGCACCTTGCTGGGCGGATGGGGCTGTACCGTGCAGACCGCCGGCGGCTTTGCCGAGGCGACGGGCCTGTTCGCGCCAGGGGAAGCGCCCGATATCATCCTCATCGACTATCATCTGAACGATGGCGAGACAGGCGATACCGCGCTCGACCGGCTACGGGCCCATTTCGTCCTGCCCGTACCAGCCGTCATGATCTCCGCCGACCGCGGCAAGGAATTGAAGGCGCGCCTCGATGCCGATGGCATCCCGCTGCTCAACAAGCCGGTAAAGCCCGCCCAGTTGCGCGCATTGCTGCGCACCATGCTGAAATAGCGCCTGCCGACCACCCCGACGCTGGACCTGCATCGCGCACGCGCTACTAGGGACGGATATAGGTGGAAGCGGGGGCCGCATGCATCCGATGCAATTGTTCGAACTGGTGATCGCCATGCTGCTGGCGATCATCGTGCTGCACTATGCGGCGCACAAGATGGGCCTGCCGCCCGCCGTCGCGCTGCTGACCGGCGGGGTGCTGTTCGCATTCGTGCCGGGCCTGCCGGTCCTCTCGCTTGATCCCGAGCTGGTGTTGGTGATCTTCCTGCCCCCGCTATTGATGGACGGCGCCTGGTTCATCGCGCTCCGCCACCTGCATCGCCATATGCTGGGCATCATCGCGCTGGCGGTGGGCGCGGTCGTCTTCACCACGGCGATCATCGCGCTGGTCACGCATATGCTGGTGCCCAGCCTGCCCTGGGCCGCCTGCGCCGCGCTGGGCGCGATCGTCTCGCCGCCCGATGCGGTATCGGCGCGCGCCGTGTTGCAGCATGTCCGCCTGCCCCGTCGCCTTTCCATCCTGCTGGAGGGCGAAAGCCTGTTCAACGATGCCAGCGGCCTCGTCCTCTTCCGCTTCGCCATCGCCGCGGGCGTGACCGGCGCATTCAGCCTGGTCGAGGCGGTGGAAAGCTTCCTGTTGCTGGCGATCGGCGGGGCGGCGATCGGCGCAGCCGTGGGCGCCGCCTGGGTCCGGCTGACGCCGCGCCTGGACGACAAATATCTGATGATCGCCTCGTCGCTGCTGGCGCCCTGGGCCTCCTACCTGCTGGCCGAAACGGTGCATGTGTCCGGCGTGATCGCCACCGTGACCACCGGCCTCATCTGCGGCTGGTACCAGCATGTCGTCTTCTCCGCGACGGTGCGGATGAACGGCACGGCCTTCTGGGCAGTGATGATCTTCCTGATGGAGGCGTTCGTCTTCCTGCTGATCGGCTCCTCGCTGCGCGGGGTGATCGACCGGGTCGGCGGCTTCCAACTGGTGCTGGCGCAGATGACCGGCCCCGTGCTGGCGATATTGCTGGCGCTGACGCTGGCGCGCTTTGCCTGGGTCTTCGGATCGGACGGCGTCATCCGCCTGCTACGGGCGATAGGCGTGCGCCGCTATACGCCGATCGGTGCGCGATCGGCCGTGGTGCTGGGCTGGGCCGGCATGCGCGGCGTTGTGACGCTGGCTGTGGCGCTCAGCGTACCGGAGGGTTTCCCCGGTCGTGACTTCATCCTGGTCGCATCCTTCGCCGTCATCATCGGCACGGTGCTGATTCAGGGGACGACGCTGGGCGGGGTCATCCGCTTGATGCGGCTGGAGGAACCCGTCAGCGATCGCGCGCGCCTCAGCATGAGCGAAGCGGAGGCGGCCATGGCGCAGGCGCAGCTGCGCGTGGTCGAGGTTCATGCCCATGATGCCGACGGTGTGCTGCTCCATCCGCGCCTGCTGGAGCGCTATCAGCGCCATGCGACGCTGTCGGCCAGCTATGCCGGGCAGGAAGAGGAGCATGCCCATATCCTGCACGCCCATTTCGATCTGGTGCTGAAAGCCGTCGCCGCCGGCCGGATTGAATTGCTGCGCCTGCACCGGATCGGCGATATCGACGAGCATGTGTTGCAGGAACTGGAGCGCGACCTCGATCTGGAAGAGATGAGCGCGTTGGCGGCCAAGGCCTGAAACGACGATGCGCCGCCGGCCAGGAGGCAGGCGGCGCATCGAACAGCCTGTCGACGCCGTCAGTCTGTGCCGAAATGTACCCGGTTAGCCTTGATCACCGCCTGAGTGCGGCTCAATACGCCCAGCTTCTGGAGGATGGCCGAGACATGCGCCTTGATCGTGGTCATCGACACGTTGAGGTCATGCGCGATCTGCTTGTTGAGGCGGCCGTTGACCAGATGGCCCAGCACCGTCTTCTGCTGCGGGGTCAGGCTGTCGATACGCCGGGCGATATCATCTTCCTCGGCTGACGGGGCCGCGCCCTCGCCCATGGTTTCGGGCAGGTAGATTTCGCCCGACACCACGCGATGCAGCGCTTCGACGATCGCGCTGCGCTTCAAGGATTTGGGGATGAACCCTGCCGCGCCGGCGGCCAGCGCTTCCTGTACGATGGCCCGGTCGAACGCCCCGGACACCATCACCACCGGCAGGATCGGAAAACGATCGCGCAGCAGCTTCAGGCCATCCAGACGACGCACGTCGGGAATATTGAGGTCGAGCAGGATGAGGTCGAAATTATCCTGCTTTTCCAGCGTGGCGACGGCCTCTTCCAATCCGGCCGCCTCGAAAATCTCGATATTGTCGAAACTGATCGCGATCACACTGCGCAACCCGTCGCGCACCAGCGGATGATCGTCGATGATCAGCACCCGCTCCATGATTGCGTCCCCGCCCATATAATGCCCCATATCCTGCCCCTGCCCATGATGATCGGACACATCATGGGACGTGGCAAGCCGCAATATACCGGGCGGGAATGCCGGGGCCGACTGCGTATGATGTCCACGTCCCATGACGATCATGACGAAATATTCCTTATTTGGGCAGCTTGAACACCCAGAGGGCGCCACCCTGGTTGATGTCCTTGAACGATTTGGCGACTTCGCCGCCCCATAGCGGCACCGCGCCGCCCCAGCCCGACATCACCGCCACATATTGTTCGCCATCCTGTTCCCAGGTGACGGGCGATCCGACCACGCCGGAGCCGGTCTGGAATTTCCACAATTCCTGTCCGGTCTTGGCGTCGAAGGCCTTGAGATAGCCTTCAGGCGTGCCGGTGAAGACGAGGTTGCCGCCGGTGGTCAGAACGCCGCCCCACAAAGGCGCCTTGTTCTTATATTCCCACACGATCTTGCCGGTCTTGGGGTCCATGGCGCGCAGCGCGCCGATATGATCCTCGGCGATCGGCTTGATGGTGAAGCCCGCGCCCAGATAGGCCGCGCCCTGTTTGTAGGCGATCGGTTCGTTCCAGATGTCCATGCCCCAGTCGTTGGACGGGATGTAGAACAGGCCTGTGTCCTGGCTATAGGCCATCGGCATCCAGTTCTTGCCACCCAGGAAGGATGGCGAGGCGAAGACCGGTTTGCCCTTGCCCTCACCCGGTGCCGGCGGACGGCCTTCGGGAATGACGTTGGGTTTGCCATTCTTGTTGAAGCCGTTCGCCCAGGTCGTCTGCATGACGAATTTGTTGGCGCTGATGAACTTGCCGTTGGTGCGGTCGAGGACGAAGAAATAGCCGTTGCGGTCGGCCTTCGCGCCCAGTTTCATCGGCTTGCCGTTGATCGTGGCGTCGAAGGGGATGAATTCATTCACCCCGTCGAAATCCCAGCCGTCATGGGGCGTCGTCTGGAAATGCCATTTGATGACGCCAGTTTCCGGGTCGATCGCCAATGTGGAGGCGGTGTAGAGATTGTCGCCGGGGCGCAGATGGCTGTTCCACGGCGCAGGGTTGCCGGTGCCGAAGAAGAGCAGGTTGGTTTCCGGGTCATAGGTACCGCCCAGCCATGTCGCGCCGCCGCCGCTCTTCCACAAGTCGCCCTGCCAGGTTGCGTTGAGCTTGCCGGTGATGCCGTTGTCCTTGCCCTTGAGCGTGCCCATATGGCCTTCGATCACGGGGCGGTGCCAGATCAGTTCGCCGGTATTGACGTCGCGGGCATCCACCGCGCCGACCACGCCGAACTCGCCACCCGAATTGCCGGTGATGACCATGCCCTTGACGATCAGGGGCGCTGCGGTGGCGCTATAGCCTTCCTTGTAATCGGCGATCTGCTTGTTCCAGATCACCTTGCCGGTGTTGCGGTTGAGCGCCACGAGGCGCGCGTCGAGCGTGGCGAAGATGATCTTGTCGCCATAAATGGCCGCGCCACGATTGACGACGTCGCAGCAGGGCATGATGCCATCGGGCAGGCGGGCGTCATATTGCCATTTTTCTTCACCGGTGCGGGCGTCGAAGGCGAACACGCGCGAATAGCTGCCCGTCACATAGATGGTGCCGTCATAGACGATCGGCTGCGCTTCCTGACCGCGCTGCTTTTCGCCACCGAGCGACGCGGCAAAGGCCGGCACCAGCTTCGACACATTGCTGGTGTCGATCGCCTTCAATGTGCTGAAACGATGCGCCTGCGGCCCCATGCCATAGGTCAGAACGTCGCCGGTCGATGCCGCGTCGTTCATCAGATCCGCATCCGTTGGCCCATTGGCCAGCAGCGGCGCCGCAGCGACCGCCAGCGACAGTGCGGCAACGCCCGACAGCGCCCGCATCATCGGTCCTTTCATAACCATCCTCCCTATTGAACGGGCGCTCTACGCCCGTTTACGTGCAAACTATGCCACCCCGACAAAGCGGCAATTGGACCTTGGGTCGCCGTTCAGCCGGCCGCGTTAGCGGGCGTCCAGGTGACGCCATAGCGTTCGAACAGCGCCTTCATCTCGCCGCTGGCCGCCATCGCGGTCGTGATTTCCTCCACGGCGTCGCCCAGCGTGCGGCTATTTTCCTTGACCGCCATGCCGATATCCCAGCCGGGCGAGACAAAGGCGGGCAGCGGCCCCTTGCGCAGGGCCAAAGCCTTGCCGTCGGACCGATGGGCGCCTTCTTCGATCTGGGCACGACTGGCGAGAACCGCATCGGCCTGCCCGGCCATGGCCGCGGCGACAGCCTCCGATCCGGTGGGATAATGGGTCACATCCTTCGCCAACACACCGCCGAAGCTGCCGATCAGATAGAAATCGGGAATGGAGTCCAGCTCGACCGCCAGCTTGCGCCCCTTCCATTCGGTCGGCAGCGCTTCCACCGCCAGTCCGTTGCCACCGGCCAGTCCGAAGCTTTCGCGATAATAAGGCGCAATGATCGCGACCTGATCGTTCCGCGCCGCAAAGGTCCGGTCGAACGGCACATGCAGCATCAGGTCGCCGGGCGTGAAGCCGAGCAGGCCGCCCTTCCACACGCCGTTGCGCAGATCGTCGTCCGCGCTTTCATCCGCCACCAGTTGGGCGACGTCGGCTCGCACGCCCAGCTTGGTCGCGATCGCCTGCGCCAGATCGACGTCCAGCCCGACCAGCTTGCCGCCCTCTTCCCAGGACCATGGCCGGTTATTCTGATAGACGACCACCCGGATGGTGCCGAGTGCCTTGACCTTGGCAAGGGGGGCAGCCGCCAGCCCGTCGGGCATCAGCCCAAGCGCCAGCGCCGCCCCCACTCCGCCGATCAGCCCCCGCCGCGAGAGCATGGCGATCAGCCTTCGTGCTTGGTTTCGAGCCAGGCGCGGATCGCCCAGCCGGCCTTCTGGCCCAATACGTCGCCGAAGGGCGGCATATAGACTTTGCCGTCATGGCTGGAGCCGTGACGGAAGCGTTCGGCGAACCACTGGTCGCCCGACTCGCCGGCCTCCAGATAGCGCAGGTCCGGCGCGATGCCGCCGCTTTCCGCATCCAGCCCATGGCAGCGCGCGCAATTCTGGCCATAGGCGGACTGACCGATCTCGATCGCCTTGGCATTGCCGCTATAGGGGTTTTTCTCCAGCCAGGCTTCGCCGATGTCCGGCAGCGCCGAGGTATCCACCGCCTGCGGCGTCACGTCGCCATGCGCCATCAAAGCTGTGGTTGCGGTCATGCCCAGCATCGCCATGGCACCCAGCAACGCGACCCTACCCAAATTCATCATTATATCCTCACCCGGTCGGTTTTCCCCTGATGGGTCAGAGTGTAGGCCGGGGCGGGCCGCGCCCCCATTGGCCATTGGTACAATCCCGTAGTCGACGCCCTCTGGATAGATCATTGGAACGAGATAAGGGACGGAGAGGACAGGACGATATGAAGCGCATCTTGATGGCCGGGCTGATGCTGCTGCCTGCCGCCGCCCATGCCGAAACCCTCTATGTCTCCAACGAACGGGGCAACAGCGTCAGCGTGATCGATGCTGCATCCGGCACCGTCACCGCGACATGGCCGGTGGGCGGCCGGCCGCGCGGCATTACCCTGTCGAAGGACGGCCAATATCTCTATCTGTGCGCCAGCCTGGACCATGCGGTGCAGGTGATCGAGCGGGCAACCGGCAAGGTCGTCGCCGAACTGCCGTCCGGGCAAGACCCGGAGCAATTTTTCCTGTCGCGCGACGGCAAGACCTTGTTCGTCGCCAATGAGGATGACGCTGCACTGACTGCGATCGACCTCGCCACCCGCACCGTCGCCTTCCAGGTCGATGTCGGCGGCGAACCGGAAGGCGTGGCGCAAAGCCTGGATAGCCAGTGGGTCGTGGTCACGTCCGAAGAGGATAATGTCGTCAACTGGATCGATCTGAAAACGAAGACGATGGTGGCCGAAACGCCGGTCGACCTGCGGCCACGCCATGTCGAATTTACCGGCGACGGCAAGCAGCTGTGGGTCGCGGCGGAGGTGGGCGGTACCGTACAGATCATCGACACAGCCACCCGGCAGGTGAGCGAGACGCTGCACTTCGCCATTCCCGGCATCCCCGAGCATCGCATCCTGCCCTGTGGCATCCGCTTCACGCCCGATGGCAAGACCGCCGTGATCGCTCTGGGCCGCGCCGATCATGTCGCGCTGGTCGATGTCGCGACCCGCAAGGTGCGCAGCTATGTGCCGGTCGGCAAGCGCGTCTGGCATATCGCTATCGGCGCCGACGGCGCCCATGCCTATGCCGCCAATGGCCTTTCGGACAATGTCTCCGTGATCGATCTGGCCAAGGCGGCCGTGACCGGCACGATCGCGGTCGGCGCCGCGCCGTGGGGCATCGTCGCCGCGCCCTGATTCGCGCCGCGCCCGGCCTGCTGTCCGAAGGGACGAGAACCTAAGTCCAATTTCTCCCCTCCCCCTTCCGCCGCACTCTCCGCCCCAGCCGGAGACAAGCTGGCGATATACAGGGAGGATGATATGAAAGGGACGTTGCGCCTGATGGGCGCGGCTGGAGCATTGATGCTCGCCGCCACCGCAGCACCGGCCATGGCCGGCACCACCGCAGACCTGCTGAAGCGGCTGCATGAAAAGGGCATCCTGACCGACGACGAATATCAGGAACTGGCGAAGGGGCAGAGCGCCGAGGCCACGCAGACGGCCGCTGCGCCTGCCCCGGCGGTGACACCCGATGCATCGGGCGGTGCGGGCTATGTGCGCATGACCGATAGCGGCGTCGGCCTCCAGATCGGTGACGTGACGTTGAAATTCTCCGGCTCCGTCAACGGCTTCTATGTGCATGACAATGGCGATACGCCCAGCGCCACGACGACGGTGACGGGCGGAGTCGCCACGGTGGGCGGCAACAGCTCGGCCATTCGCAACGGCCTGCTGCCCGGCTTCCTGAAGGTGGAAGCCTCCACCAGCCTGGATGGCTGGGACGTGGGCGCGCATTTCGGCATGTATCCGGGTATCAACTCGGTCAGCTATGTCGGCGGTGGTGCCAATAGCGGCGGCAATCCCCGTGCGCTTCAGACCGCCGGGATCGACTTTCGCCAGACCTACCTGACCTTTGGTCGCGCCAGCTTCGGCGAAGTGAAAATCGGCCGCGACATCGGGCTGTTCCAGTCCGAATCGATCCTGAACGACATCACCTTGCTGTCGTCGGGTACGCCAGCGGGCAATGTCGCCCCGTCCAACACGACGCTGGGCCGCATCGGCACCGGTTACATCTACACCGATTTCCAGCCGCAAATCACCTATACCACGCCCAATTTCAGCGGCTTTACCGCCAGTGTCGGGATTTTCGAGCCGCTGTCGTCGCTGACCGGTCCCGAAGAATCGAACAAGCAGCCGGGTTTCCAGGCCAAGTTCGTTTATGACGGCAAATTTGGCGACGTCGGCACGCGCCTTTGGGTTTCGGGTCTATCGCAAAAGCATAATGTGATCGCAGGTCCGGACTATACCGGCTGGGGCTGGGATGCGGGCGCCAAGGTCACATTCGGTCCGGTCACTATGGTCGGCACCTATTATGACGCATCGGGCCTTGGCACCACGGCGCTCAACCTGTTCGACACCGACGGGATCGGCAACAAGCGCGACAGCCATGGCTTCTACCTGCAAGGCCTGACGACCTTTGGCAAATTTTCGGTCGGCGGCAGCTATGGCGAAAGCAATCTCGATTATGCCAACACGGCCGATGCGCTGGCCAATCCCACGCTGGTCGACAAGAATAGCAGCTGGGTCGGGCAGGTCCGCTATGGCCTGAACAGCTGGGTGACGTTGCTGGGCGAATATATCAACACCCGGTCGAAAGCCCATAACGGCAACAAGGCGACGTCGGACGCCATTGCGGCGGGCGCGATTCTGTTCTTCTGACCCGCTGTTCGACCCAAGGAACAATGTCGCGGGGCGAGGGCCGCATCCTACAAAGGATGCGGCCCTTTCCATTACAAGGCTTGAAAAACAAGCCGAGGGGCGCGAGGGGATCGTCATGAAACATATCATTCTGCCCGCCGTCCTGCTGGCCATTCCGACCGTCGCATTCGCCCAGGCGCCAGACGACGCTGCAGCGGATTCATCCACCATCATCGTCACCGGCGAAGGGCTGGAACTGCCGCCGGGTACGCCGGCCTATGGATCGGTCGTGATCGACCGACAACGGCTGCTGGACAGCGCATCGGGCCGGATCGAAAGCGTGCTGGGCGACGTGGCCGGCTTCCAGCAATTCCGCCGGTCGGACAGCCGATCGTCCAACCCATCGAATCAGGGCGCGACGCTGCGCGCGCTGGGTGGCAATGCGTCGAGCCGCACGCTGATGCTGCTGGACGGCGTGCCGATCGCCGATCCCTTTTTCGGCTATATCCCCTTCAGTGCGCTGGCGCCCGAACGATTGTCGGTGGTGCGGGTGACGCGCGGTGGCGGCATTGGCGCCTTTGGCGCGGGCGCAGTCGCCGGCACGATCGAAATGGCCAGCGCCACGCGCGATCAGCTGCCCGACTTTTCAGCCAGCGCCTTCTACGGCAGTCGTGATTCGACCGAGCTGTCGGCCGGACTGACGCAGGATCTGGGTGGCGGCTATGTTTCGCTCTCAGGCCGCTGGGATCGTGGCGACGGTTTCCAGACCACGCCAAAGGATCAGCGCGTCGCTGCCACCGTGCCGGCCGCCTATGATGGCTGGTCTACCAATTTGCGGGCGGTCGCGCCCCTTTCCGCCACGTCGGAACTGCAATTCCGCGCGACCCTGTTCGAGGACAACCGCATATTGCGCTTCAAGGGCGCGGACAGCATGAGCCAGGGGCAGGACGCCAGCATCCGCTATATCAACCGTGGTGCGTGGCAGGTCGATGCGCTGGCCTATATCCAGGCGCGTAACTTCGCCAACATCGTCATGTCCTCCTCGACCTTCCGCAAGTCGCTGGATCAGCGCAACACGCCGTCCACCGGCATCGGCGGCAAGATCGAGATCCGGCCGCCGGTGGGCGATGCGCATATGCTGCGGCTGGGCGTCGATACGCGTTTTGCGACGGGCGATATGTATGAGGACGCCTATAACGCCAATGTCGCGACCAATCCGCGCACCTTCCTGCGCCATGCGGGTGGCGACCAGTGGACCACGGGCTTCTTCGTCGAAGATGACTGGACGCTCGGGCGTCTGGTCCTGACGGGCGGCGGACGGGCCGATCGCTGGTCGATCAGCAATGGCTTCTATCATCAGGCGAGCGCCACGACCGGCGCGACCACGGGCAGCGACTATGCCGATCGGTCCGACTGGGAATTTTCCGGCCGGGTCGGCGCACTTTACCATGCCAGCGACGCTTTCGCCCTGCGGGCATCGGCCTATAGCGGCTTCCGCCTGCCGACGCTGAACGAATTATATCGCCCCTTCGTCGTCTTCCCCATCACGACGCAGGCCAATGCGGCGCTGACCCCCGAAAAGCTGAAGGGCGCCGAAGCCGGGGTCGATCTGACGCCGATCGAGGGGATCACCTTGTCGGCCACCGCTTTCTACAATCGGCTGGACGATGCCATCGCCAACGTCACCGTCGCCACCAACACGCGTCAGCGCCAGAATGTCGACCGGATCGTCGCCAAGGGCGTCGAACTGACGGCCGCCGCCAAGCTGGGCGACTTCAACCTGTCCGCCTCCTACGCCTATAGCCACAGTCGCGTCCGTGCGCCCGGCGCTGCGTTCGACGGGTTCACGCCTGCGCAAACGCCGCGCCATGCCGCCAGTGCCACGGTCGCCTACAGCCCGGCCCATGGTCCATCGCTGTCGACCACGCTGCGCTATGTCGCGAAACAATATGAGGACGATCTGCAAAGCGACGTGCTGCCCGATGCGCTGACGCTGGACGCTATCGCCCGCCTGCCGATCGGCCATGGCATCAGCCTGGTGGCGCGCGGCGAGAATCTGTTCGACGAAACGGTCGTGACCCGCAATGCCGGCGGATCGATGGACCTGGGCACGCCGCGCACCCTGTGGATCGGCGTCAGTTTCGGGCGCTGACGACTATTTGGACGATCTTGATTCTAGCGGCGTTGTTGCCGGTCAATCTGGTCGCCTTCACCCTGTTTGCTATGGACAAGCGGCGCGCCCGGATGGGTTTGCGCCGCTTTTCCGAACGCACGCTGCTGCTGTGGGCCTTGATCGGCGGAACGCCCGGCGCGGTCCTTGGCCGCCACGTCTTTCGCCACAAGACACGCAAACAGCCTTTTTCGACGCTGCTCTGGCTGATCGCCGCGGCACAGGCGATGACGATCGCCGCATGGGCGATGATCTGATTTCAGATTGTCGGGGGGAGAAATGGTGCTGCCGGGGAGGATTGAACTCCCGACCTCAGCCTTACCAAGGATGCGCTCTACCACTGAGCTACGGCAGCACTCTATTTCTGTTCCGATGCGCTATGTGCGCTTCGGAGGCCGGGCCTATGGCCGCCCTCGCTGCGCATGTCAAGGCGGGTTGCGGTCGATCATGCATTTTGCTTATGCGCATTGCATGGCTGAAACGCAGGACGAGAAAAAGGCACGGTTGGCGCAGGCGCTGCGCGACAATCTGCGCAGGCGCAAAGCCCAAGCGCGGGAGAGCGCCGCGCCGCCCCCTCCCGCTGACAGGCCCGACGACTAGGCTTTAGAGCGGCGCACAGGCGGTTTTGAGCCAGGCCAGGGCATCGCCCTCCAGTTGCGGGCCGACCAGGTCCAGCACGGCGGCATGATAGGCGTCGAGCCAGGCCTGTTCTTCACGGTCGAGCAGATCGGTCGCGATCAGCGTGCGGTCGATCGGTGCGAAGGTCAGCGTCTGGAAGCCCAGCATCGGCTTTTCCGCGCCGGGAACGTCGCGTTCCTCCACCAGCACCAGATTTTCGATGCGGATGCCATATTCGCCGGTCTTGTAATAACCCGGCTCGTTGGACAGGATCATGCCCGCTGCCAGCGGCTCGTCGCCACCGCCAAAGGTCGCGATCCGCTGCGGCCCTTCATGCACCGACAGGAAGCTGCCGACGCCATGGCCGGTGCCATGGGCATAATCCAACCCTTCGGCCCACAAATATTGGCGTGCCAGTGCGTCAAGTTGACCGCCGCGTGTGCCCTTGGGGAAGACCGCGCGGGCAAGCGCGATATGGCCCTTGAGCACCAGGGTGAAGCGATGGCGCATTTCGTCCGTCGGCGTGCCGATGGCCAGCGTGCGGGTCACGTCGGTGGTGCCGTCGCGATACTGGCCACCTGAATCGACGAGATAGAGGCTGTTCAGCTCGATCGGACGATTCGTCTTCTCCTCGGCGCGATAGTGAACGACCGCGCCGTTCGGGCCGGCGCCGCTGATCGTATCGAAGGACAGGTCTTCGAGCAGGCCGGTATCCTTGCGGAATGCCTCCAGCCGGTCGGAGGCGGAGAGTTCGGTGAGGCCGCCCTTGGGGGCTTCCACCGCGACCCAATGGAGAAAGCGGCTGAGCGCCGCGCCGTCGCGGGCCTGCGCGGCCTTATGCCCAGCTATTTCGGTGTCGTTCTTGATCGCCTTGGGCAGGACGGCGGGGTCGCGCAGCGACAGGATCGTCGCGCCGCCAGCGTCCAGGCCGTTGAAGATCGCGGCGACGGCCCGTTCGGGGTCTGCCACGACGGTCTTGCCCTCAAGGTCCGCCAGCGCATCGGCAAAGGCAGCGCGATCATGGATGCGCACCGCGTTGCCCAGATGCTGGGCGACGGCCTCGTCCATTTTCTCCGGCGCGACATAAAGGTCGGCGGTCGCATCGGCATGGACGATGGCATAAGCGAGCGCGACCGGGGTGCGTTCCACATCCTTGCCGCGTATGTTGAAAGTCCAGGCGATCGAATCGAGGGCCGAAAGAACGACCGCGTCCGCCTTCTTCTCCGTCAGCCAGTCGGCCATGGCGGCGCGCTTTTCGGCGGCGGACTGACCGGCGAAACGATCGCCATGCACCACCAGCTTGGCATCGCTGGGCGCCGGGCGATCGGGCCAGACGGCATCGACCGGATTGGTGTCGACGGCGACCAGTTCGGCGCCCTTCTGGCTCAGCGCTTCAGTCGCCTGAATCACCCAGGCACGGGTGTGAAGCCAGGGATCATAGCCAATGCGTGCACCCTGCCCGGCATGATCCTTCAGCCAGGCGGCAATGGACGTCTGCGGCACGCTTTCATATTGCCAGTGCGCGCCGTCCACCTGCTCGCGGACCTGAAGCGTGTAGCGGCCATCGATGAAGATCGCGGCTTCTTGCGGAAGCACCACCGCGCTACCCGCCGACCCCTGAAATCCCGTCAGCCAGGCAAGGCGCTGGGCATAGGCGCCGACATATTCGCTCATATGCTCGTCGGTCAGGGGGACCACGAAACCGTCCAGCGTCTGGCGCACCAGTTGCGCGCGCAGGGCCTTCAGGCGATCTTCATAACTGGACATTGCACTTCCCTTGGATCATTCCGGCCTCTTGCGTTGGCCATAATGGCAACAACATAGAGGGACAGGCGCGCTTATTCCAGCGCAGCCCCCGTCTGAACCATGGATAGTTAATGACCGATCACATGCAGCCTCCCGTCGCCGACCGCCGCCAGCACAGCTTCTCGCATCACGGCATCACGGTGGACGACCCTTATGCATGGCTGCGCGATCCGGGCTATCCCGATGTGAAGGACAAGGATGTCCTGGCCTATCTGGAGGCCGAAAATGGCTGGTTCGAAGGGGCGATGGCGCCGCACAAGCCTCTGCTCGACACGCTGTTCCAGGAGATGAAGGGGCGCATCAAGGAAGATGATCAGTCGGTTCCGCAAAAGGATGGCGACTATATCTATTGGCGCGCTTTCGAGACGGGGGCGCAATATCGCAAATGGTATCGCAAGCCGTCCGCCGGCGGTGACGACCAACTGATATTGGACGAACCCGCACTGGCGGCGGGGCATGACTATTTCCGGCTGGGCGCCATGTCGGTCAGCCCGGATGGCCGCTATCTGGCCTACGCGATCGATACCAATGGCTCGGAGCGGTTCGAGGCGCGTATCAAGGATCTGTTCTCCGGCGAGATACTGCCCGAAGTGATCCCGGATACGCTGTCATCGCTGGTGTGGACGGCCGACAGCAAGGGGCTGCTCTACGGCCTGGCCAACGAGAATTGGCGGACCGACAATGCGCGGCTGCACTGGCTGGGCCAGAGCATCGAGAGCGATGTCGAACTGTTCCATGAGGATGATGAAGGGTTCCGCGTCTCGATCGGCCTGACCTCTTCGGAAAAGTGGATCGTCATTGCGACCGGCGATCATGTGACCAGCGAAGCCTGGCTGATTCCGTCCGACGACCCGACCGCGACGCCACTGCTCGTGTCAGCGCGCAAGGCCGGCCGCGAATATGACGTCGATGAGCATGAGGGCACGCTCTACATCAAGACCAACGACAGCCATCCCAATTTCCGGCTGGTCAAGGCGACGCTGGAAGCGCCCGACCAGTGGACCGAAGTGATCGGCGCGGACGCGCATTTCTACCTGACCGATTTCACCCTGTTCAAGGGTTTCTACGTCACCGAAGGGCGTCAGGACGGCCTGGACCAGATCGAATTGCGCGATTATGCGACGCACACGCCCAAGCGCATCCCTTTCCCGGAAGCCAGCTATTCGGCTTCGCTGGACGACAATCCCGAATATGACGTGACCAAGCTGCGCATCGGCTATGAATCGATGGTCACGCCGGACACCATCTACGACTATCATCTGGACACGGGTGCTTTGGAGGTGCTGAAGGTCCAGGAAATCCCGTCGGGCTATGACGCCACCGGCTATGCGGCCGAGCGGCTGATGATCGCGGCGCGCGATGGCACGCAGATTCCCGTATCGATCGTTTATCCCAAGGATTTCCCACGCGACGGCAGCGCGCCGCTGCATCTTTATGGCTATGGCGCTTATGGCATGGCGATGGAGCCGGGCTTTTCGACCAGCCGCCTGTCGCTGCTGGATCGCGGTTTCGCCTTTGCCATCGCCCATATTCGCGGTGGCGACGATCTGGGCCAGCAATGGTATCTGGACGGCAAGCTGGACAAGCGGGTCAATACCTTCACTGATTTCGTCGATGTCGCGAAGGGGCTGATCGATCTCGGCTATTCGTCGAAGGGCAAGATCAGCATTTCGGGCGGATCGGCCGGCGGCGAATTGATGGGTGCCGTGATCAATTCCGATCCCGACCTGTGGGGCGCTGTGGTGGCGCATGTGCCGTTCGTCGATGTGCTCAACACCATGCTGGACGAAACGCTGCCACTGACGCCGGGCGAATGGCCCGAATGGGGCAATCCGATCGAGGATGAGGCCGCGTTCCGCACCATCCAGAGCTATGATCCCTATACCCATGTCAGCGCGCAGGCCTATCCGCCGCTGATGGTCACGGCGGGCCTCAACGACCCGCGCGTTACCTATTGGGAACCGGCGAAGTGGGTGGCGAAGCTGCGGGCGACCAAGACGGACCAGAATATCCTGCTGCTCAAGACCAATATGGGCGCGGGCCATGGCGGCAAGTCGGGGCGATTCGAAAGCCTGCATGAGACGGCGGAGGAATTCGCGTTCATCCTGTGGCAATTGGGTGTGGAGGGCTGATGGCGTCCAGTTTCACCAAGTAGATCACCGCCTGTCCCGAGCATATCGACGAACTGGGCCATGTGAACAATGCGGTCTGGGTCCAGTGGATGGAGCAGGTGTCGGTCGAGCATTGGCGGCAGGATGCCGATCCCGCCCATGTCGATGCCTATATCTGGGTCGTGACCCGGCATGAGGTCGATTATCGCGGCAATGTGACGCAGGGTGACGTGGTGACGGCGCGGACATGGATTCCCGAACCGCCACGGGGGGCGCGGTTCGACCGGCTGATCGAATTTACCGGGCCGGATGGCAAGGTGAAGGTTTCGGCCAAATCCACCTGGGCGATCATCGACAAGGCGACCGGCCGAATCCTGCGGGTTCCGGCCGAGGTGGCGGCCAACTTCATCGACTGACCCCTTTCAGAGGATCGGTCAGGGTCGGACGACCTCGAACACATCCGCTATGCCCGGTTCGGTCGGCATTTCCTCCCGCTCGGCGGCCTGTCGTGCCCACATGAGCGCGTAGAGGCCGTCGGCGCGGACGAGGTCGGCATGGCGGCCGCGCTCCACGATCACGCCCTTGTCCAGCACGATGATTTCGTCCGCATCGACCACGGTCGATAGGCGGTGGGCCACCACCAGAGTCGTGCGCTTGCGGCTGATGTCGCGCAGGACGGTCTGGATTTCCGTTTCCGTGCGGCTGTCCAAGGCGCTGGTCGCTTCATCCAACACCAGTACCGGCGGATCCTTGAGCAGCGTGCGGGCGATCGCGACGCGCTGTTTCTCGCCGCCCGACAATTTGAGGCCGCGCTCGCCGACCCGCGTGGCATAGCCCTGCGGCATATCCATGATGAAGTCGTGGATGGAAGCCGATTTCGCCGCCGCCTCTATCTGCGCCTGGCTCGCCCCTTCCCGGCCATAGCCGATATTATAGCCGACCGTGTCGTTGAACAGGACCATGTCCTGCGGCACGATGCCGATCGCGGCGCGCAGCGAGGCCTGGGTCACGCCGGCGATATCCTGCCCGTCGATCGACACTTGCCCCGACTGGATATCGTAGAAGCGGAACAGGATGCGAGCGATGGTGGATTTGCCGGCACCGGATGGGCCGACGATCGCCAACGTCTTGCCCGCCGGCACGGTGAAGCTGACATCGTGCAGGATTTCGCGTTCGGGATCATAGCCGAAGCGCACATGATCGAAGCGAACGGCGCCACCATGCGGCTGCAACGCCGGGGCGTCGGGCCGGTCGGCGATTTCCTGCTGCGTGTCGATCAGCTTGTACATCGCCTCCATGTCGATCAACCCTTGGCGGATGGTGCGATAGACCATGCCGAGCAGGTCGAGCGGCCGGAACAGCTGGCTGAGCAGCGTATTGACCAGCACGACGTCGCCGGTGGTGAATTGCCCCCGGCTCCAGCCCCACACGGTGTACGCCATCGCGCCCGCCATCATCAGGTTGGTGATGAGCGACTGACCGATATTGAGCCAGGCGAGGCTGTTCTCGCTCTTGACCGCCGCCTTGGCATAGCGGCGCATCGCCCTGCCGTAGCGGGTCGCCTCCCGCTGCTCGGCGCCGAAATATTTGACCGTTTCGAAATTGAGCAGGCTGTCGACGGCATGGGCGACGGCATTGGTGTCCATGTCGACCATGTCGCGCCGCAACTGGTTGCGCCATTCGGTGACGGTGCGTGTGAAGCCGATATAGAGCGCCACCATGACGAGCGTGGCGACGACCAGTCCGGCACCGAATTTGACGAAGAAGATGATGCAGACCGCGACCAGCTCCAGCACGGTCGGCGCGATGTTGAACAGCAGGAAATAGAGCATCGTGTCGATGCTTTTGGTGCCGCGCTCCACGATCTTCGTCACGGCGCCGGTGCGGCGGTCGAGGTGGAAGCGCAGCGACAGGCGGTGCAGATGGACGAAGACATCGTCCGCCAAGCGCCGTCCAGCCTCCTGCCCGACCTTTTCGAACACGGCATTGCGCAGATTGTCGAACAAGACGCTGGCGAAACGGGCGCCGGCATAGGTGGCGACCAGCGCCATGGCGAGGCCGACTGCCGGCTCCATGCCCGGCGCCATCCGGTCGATCGCCGCCTTGTAGGCGAAGGGCATGGCGAGGCTGACGATCTTAGCCAGCAGCACCAGCCCCATGGCGATGGCGACGCGGCGGCGCAGCGCGGCAGAATCGGCCGGCCACAGATAGGGCAGGAAGCGGCGCAGCGTCGCCCAGACGGGCGGGATCGGCGTGGAGTCGGGCGTGGAAGGTGGCATCGGCGCCTATGTAGGGGTTGCGGCGCCGCAATCCAGTGATTGTGCCACCAGGGATGCGGATCGGCCCAGCGATAAGAAAAGTCGCGCTTAACTTCGCACATTTCCCGCTGAACTCGACTGAATATTGCGCAATCATGTTCCTATCGGAAAGATGCCCTGCGTCGTGGCCGAATGGCTGCGCAATATGCGGCGGCAAGGCTCTATCATCGACGGGACTGTCGACCAGGCACCGTTCGGCCCGATGGCGGCGAAACCGGGTCCGTTGAACAAGGATCATGGGGCCATTGTGATCGAACCGCCCCCGTAACGGAACAAAGCGACGCTTTAGACTCTTTTCCTTTGCGGCATAGCGCGGCATGATGGGACCGTCGTGACGCATCGCAGGAGGCAAGACAGGCGCATGTTCGGGTCTTTGTGGAAGCGGATTTTCGGAAAACAGGCTGCCGGCAACGACCAGATATGCGAGGCGAAAGGCCCTGCCCCGACGTCTAATTCGACTGGCAACGCCGCGCCCAGTTACGATCCCGTCGCCGCTTTGCGCGATCTGGTGCGGCGGGATGTCGCGGGCGGCTTTTTCGACGATGACGCGATCCTGACCAACGCCAACGATGTGTTCGAGGAGGAATTGCCCCGGCCGCTGTTGCGGGTCGAGGCGTCGGCGGCGCTGCGCGCGGCGCTGGCCGATCATCGCGCGGCCGAGCGGGACTGGTCGGAAATGACCGATTGCGACCGGCTGGATGCCGCCTTCGACGCATTGGAAGAGGAAGGCATCGTCGCGCGGCAGAATTTCACCTGCTGCGGCACATGCGGCGCGTCCGAAATCTGGGACGAGATCGAAGCGGCGCAGGATGAAGGCTTGGGCGTGGAGGGATACGCCTTTTTCCACATGCAGGACACCGAATCCGCGGTCGAGGGCCATGGCCTTTATTTGAACTATGGCGCCTGCGACCAGGGCGAGGACAAGGCGGTCGCGATCGGCCATCGCATCGTCGAGCAGTTGGAGGCGCATGGGCTGACGACCCGCTGGGACGGGCGGCTGGAGCAGCGCATCGGCGTGTCGCTGGAATGGAAGAAGCGGCGTAGCGCGGTGCTGATCCAGGACTAGAATATCGGTTCTACGCGATGTCCCGGTTATCGGATGGCTGCACCCGATCGGCGATCGTGCCTGAGCGCCGAAGTTCACACCGTGGCACGGCTTTTGCGCCCGAAGCGCTCGCGAAGCTTTCGCGAGGCGTTCGGATGGCGCTCGCCAGGCTTCACACACGCTCTCGCGACGCCCCCCTTCCTATTATGGACGCAGCGCCACCACTGCCCATATATACGGCCAGCGGGTGATGCATCGTGCGCTCATGCAACATCAGCGCTTCCGCCCAGTTGCGATCGAACTCCGTGCCGGCAAGGCGGCGACGCAGGCGATGCGCACTGGACGGCGACATGCCCACCGCGCGCGCGGCGTAGCGAACGCTGCCGGTGTGGAGCAATGTGCCAAGGAAGCTGGCCTGCAACGCGGGCGTCCAGCGGGCGCGGCGTTTTTTGGCAGGGCAAGCGGGCGGATTGGGGGGAGAAGTCTGTTCCATCCATGAGGATAGATCAGAGGATTTCCTAATAGGAAAGGGGAGACGAAGCCCGATCAATTCCTCATGCTATCCCCAGCCTCACCCGCTTCTTTCCCTCTTCCATCCGGAGTTGGAGAAATCTTAGAAAGCGCAACCCCGTTGGAAGTCCATGTAGCATGAAGAGTGTCGCCCACAGCCACACCCAGATATGCCAGCAAATCCGCCGGAAGGATGAGTGCTGCGCCGTCATCGCAATCTTCGACTTTGAGTTTTCGGTTGGCCATGCGCCGACTATGCCATGGCCGGCGAAGACCAAGACATAATCATATCCCATTCGGATCAATATGATGTCCCAATCCCGCCTGCCGGAGTCGATCCGCCCAGTCGGGTCGGCAGTGACGGGCGCGAATGCAGTCGACTTCGCCGACATGCATCGCATCCATCATTCTGACAAATTCCTCATCCGTTTCGGGCTGACGCGCGACGTAGCAGTGAGAATATGACCCGTCCGGCAACCATGCCAGCAGGTCGGGCGCGACATCCTCCCAAACGCCGCAGGAGATACAGCACCCGTCCTCCACATAGAAGGTACCCGGCACATTAGCCGGATGCGGTGGCCGGGGTGTGTATAGTCGATGCGATTCCCCTTTATGGGCGAACCGTCGCGACAACTCTGCCAGCCAAGCCCGGATCATCGGCCACCTTCCTCAATCATGCTCCCTACCGCCAGCGCCCATATAGAGTTCGCTGCCGGTGGCCTTGAAGAGCCTGCTCATCTCTTCCATGCCCTTGAGCGCGGCGGCCTTGCTGGCTTGCGCCACTTCCGCGCCGGTCAGGCCCGCTTCCAGGAAGCCGTCGGCGGGCTGGTTCTTTTTGGCCGCGAAATCCCGGACTTCCTGCGTGATCTTCATCGAGCAGAATTTGGGGCCGCACATGGAGCAGAAATGCGCGCTCTTGGCGCCTTCGGCCGGGAGCGTCTGGTCGTGATAATGTTCGGCGGTTTCGGGATCCAGGCTCAGGTTGAACTGGTCGCGCCAGCGGAATTCGAAGCGCGCGCGGCTGAGTGCGTCGTCGCGGACCTGCGCTGCGGGATGGCCCTTGGCTAGGTCGGCGGCGTGGGCGGCCAGCTTGTACGTCACCACGCCGACCTTCACGTCGTCGCGGTCGGGCAGGCCCAGATGCTCCTTGGGCGTGACATAGCAAAGCATTGCCGTGCCATACCAACCGATCTGCGCCGCGCCGATGCCGCTGGTGATATGGTCGTAGCCCGGCGCGATGTCGGTGGTGAGCGGCCCGAGCGTATAGAAGGGCGCTTCGCCGCAGACTTGCAGCTGCTTTTCCATATTCTGCTTGATCTTGTGCATGGGCACATGGCCCGGCCCTTCGATCATCACCTGCACATCCTGTTTCCAGGCGCGGTGGGTCAGTTCGCCCAGCGTGTAGAGTTCGGAAAATTGCGCTTCGTCGTTGGCGTCGGCGATGGAGCCGGGGCGCAGGCCGTCGCCCAAGCTGTAGGCGATGTCATAAGCCTTCATGATCTCGGTGATTTCGTCGAAATGCTCGTAGAGGAAGCTTTCGCGATGATGGGCGAGGCACCATTTCGCCATGATGGAACCACCGCGCGAGACGATGCCGGTGACGCGCTTGGCCGCCATCGGGATATAGGCCAGGCGCACGCCGGCATGGATGGTGAAATAATCGACGCCCTGTTCCGCCTGCTCGATCAGCGTGTCGCGGAAAACGTCCCATGTCAGATCCTCGGCGATGCCGCCGACCTTTTCGAGCGCCTGATAGATGGGGACGGTGCCGATCGGGACCGGCGAGTTGCGCAAGATCCATTCGCGCGTGTCGTGGATGTTGCGGCCGGTGGACAGGTCCATCACCGTGTCCGCGCCCCAGCGGATCGACCAGACCAGCTTGTCGACTTCGGCCGCGACGTCGGAGGCGACCGCGCTGTTGCCGATATTGGCGTTGATCTTCACCAGGAAATTGCGGCCGATCGCCATCGGTTCGGATTCCGGGTGGTTGATGTTCGACGGGATGATGGCGCGGCCGCGGGCGACTTCGTCCCGAACGAATTCGGGGGTGACATAGTCGGGGATGGACGCGCCCCAGCTTTCGCCGTCGCGGACATATTCGGCGAGGCGCGCGCGGCCCAGATTCTCGCGCTCCGCGACATATTCCATTTCCGGCGTGATGATACCGCGCCGGGCATAGTGCATCTGGGAGACATTGGCGCCGGGCTTGGCACGTAGGGGCCGCTTTACGAGATTCGGGAATGGCTGGACGCCGCCTGAGCGGTCCGGCCCCTTGAGCCCATTATCCTCCGGCTTGATCGCGCGGGCGTCATAGTCTTCCACATCGCCGCGCTCGATTATCCAGTCGCGGCGCAATTGCTGAAGGCCCGCCATGATGTCGATCCGCGCATCGGGATCGGTATAGGGTCCAGACGTGTCATAGACGCGCACCGGCGGCTCGCCGCTGCCCGGCTCCAGATGAATCTCGCGCATTGCGACCTTGCGCGGGCCGACATGGATCTTCTTCGACCCGCGAATGGGACCAGTGGTGACGGTCATTGCGGCCTGCCGGCCGATGAAGCCTTCGGCTTCGGGCATTGCGGCCTGCCGGCCGATGAAGCCTTCGGCTTCGGGCATTTCTGTGCGGGCGGGGACATCTGCCATGGATTAGCCTTTCAGACGGAAATGGTGGCGCGGCCGGTGAGGCCGGCGAGGAAGAGGAGGATGCCGAGGATGAGCGCGATGCCGGCCCAGACGCGGATGAAGCCGGTCGACCAGTGGCCGATGCGGATGAGCGGGCCGGGCACGGCAAGCAACATCGCGCCCTCGATCAGCGCGACATAGCCGATCAGGCTGACAACGACGGCGAGCGGGTCGGTCCATATGCTGTGGATCAGGACCAGCGTGCCGCCGACCGCGAAGACGGCGAACCCCAGCGCCACGACCAGGCCCGGCGATCGGTTGAGATCGTCCATCACCGCCCGCCAGCGCGGCGGGCTGGCCAGACCACCAATGCCGATGACGATCATGTAGAGGCCGAAAATTTCGGCCAGGCGCAGCGTCAGAACGGAAATCGTATCCATGGGCCGCCTCTCTTTCGTCTCTTCTCAAAGACGCAGGGCGGACGCGGTTTGCGGATTACACAAGCCGTTCCCTCCCTACGCCGGTGTCAGCCGGATCAGGTTCGACGGGTCGCAGCCACTTCAGCTGCCTCTCAACCGCTTGTGCGCGGTCCCCCGGGGATGCTGGACAGGATAGGGGCGAAACGGCACAAGGTCCAGCAGCTTATGTTCGATACCCCGCCCCCCGATCTGTCGACCAAGGCTGGCCGCAAGGCCTGGCGCCATGAAATGCGCATGGTGGCGGTGCGGCCGCGCCGATGGGGATTGTGGCTGCTGACGCTGGGCTTCCTGCTGGTCATGGCGCCCGCCGCCTTTGGCCTGCACAGCCTGTGGGGCTGGTCGCCCAGCCTGATCGGGAGCCTGCTGATGCTGGGCGCGTTACCCCTGCTGATAGCGAGCGCCGTGTTGCGCGCCCGCTATATGAAGGGGCGATTCACCTTGCCGGGGGATAAGTGCTGATGAACAAGAGGATGATGCTGTTGGTGACTGCCGCGATGCTGACCGGGGCCGGCGCGCCCCCTTCCCCCTCCGCTGCGCCGGCGGATGACCCCTTCATCTGGCTGGAGGATTGGACCGGGCCGCGGGCGATGCAGTGGGTCGAGGCGGAGAACAAGGCGACAGAGGCCGCGCTACAGGGCGATCCGCGCTATGCCGGTTACTATCGGGACGCGCTCGCCATCGCATCGGCCAAGGACCGGATCGCCATGCCGATGCTGGTTCATGGCCGCGTCTATAATTTCTGGCGCGACGCCGATCATCCGCAGGGTATCTGGCGTTACACTTCTGAAGCCGATTATGCGACCGAGGCGCCGCACTGGACGACGGTGCTGGACCTGGACGCCCTGTCGAAGGCGGACGGCAAGAAATGGGTGTGGAAGGGTGCGACCATCCTCGATCCCGAGGAACGGCTGGCGCTGATCAACCTGTCGGACGGTGGCGAGGATGCGGTGACGCTGCGCGAGTTCGACCTGGTGTCGGGCGCGTTCGTGCAGGGCGGTTTCGATATTCCCACCTCCAAGCAGAATGAAGCGTGGCTGGACAAGGACTCCCTGCTGCTGGCCCGCGACTGGGGCGAAGGCAGCATGACCAAGTCGGGCTATCCCTTCGTGGTGAAGCTGGTGCAACGCGGGCAGCCCTTGTCGGCGGCGCGGGAAATCTATCGGGGCGCGGCCAGCGATCAGGTCGGCACCTTCCCGATGCTGTTGTCGGACGGATCGGGCAACCGCGCGGCCTTTCTCTATCGCGGCGTGACCTTTTTCGGCAACGAAACCTATCTCGTCACGGGTGAAGGGGTGAAGAGGCTCCCCCTCCCCGCCAAGAGCCAGTTGCAGGGCATGGTGCAGGGACAGGTGCTGATCCAGACCAGCGAGCTTTGGGAAAGCGGCGGCGTGACCGTGCCGGCGGGATCGCTGGCGGCCGTCCCATTGCAGGCGCTGGAAGCGGGCGAGACGCTCAAGCCGCAGATATTGTTCGCGCCCAATGCCCGCCAGTCGATCGACGGCGTGGCGGCGACGAAGAACCGGGTGATCCTGGTCCTCAACGATAATGTGCGTGGGCGGGTGCTGGTGCTGACGCCGGGAAGCGGCAAATGGACGAGCAGGCCGCTGGCCTTGCCCGACAATGCGACCATCGCGATCGCCAGCGCGACCGACAAGAATGATAACGCCTATCTGTCGGTGGCCGGCTTCCTGTCGCCCACGACGCTCTGGGCGCTGGATGCCAACCACCCTGCTCCGACTCAAGTGAAGGCCATGCCGGCCCGGTTCGATGCGCAGGGCCTGACCGTCGATCAATTTGAGGCGACGTCGAGCGATGGGACGAAAATCCCCTATTTCATCGTCCATCGCAAGGACATGAAGCCCGACGGGTCCACCCCGACGATCATGACCGCCTATGGCGGGTTCGAGATTGCCATGACGCCCAGCTATGCCGCGAGCACGGGCAAGCTGTGGCTGGAGCGGGGCAACAGCTTCGTGTTGGCGAATATTCGCGGCGGCGGCGAATTCGGCCCGGCCTGGCATGAGGCGGGGCTGAAGACGAAGCGGCAGATCATCTATGATGATTTCGCGGCGGTGGCGCAGGACATCTTCGCGCGCAAATTATCCTCGCCCCGGCGGCTCGGTATCTATGGCGGATCGAACGGCGGGCTGTTGATGGGGGTGGAATTCACCCAGCATCCCGAACTGTGGAACGCCGTGACGATCCAGGTGCCGTTGCTGGACATGGTCCGGTACGAGCAGATCGCAGCCGGCGCGTCCTGGGTGGACGAATATGGCAGCGTGTCGGTGCCGGCGGAGAAGGCATTTCTGGAAAAGATTTCGCCCTATGCGAACATCCGCAAGGGCGTGAAATATCCCACGCCCTATATCTGGACCACGACGAAGGACGACCGCGTGGGTCCGCAGCATGCGCGTAAATTCGCGGCGCGGCTGAAGGATTATGGGTTGCCCTATTATTTTTACGAGGATACCGCCGGCGGCCATTCTGGCGACTCCGACATTGCGCAGGGTGCGCGATTGCAGGCGATGCAGATGGTGTATTTCAGCCGGTTTCTGGAGGGGAAGTAGATAAGCAAAAAGCCCGCCGGATTGGCGGGCTTTTTCATTTGGTTGCGGGAGCCGAGTTCCACCGCTGTAGAACTCGGTTCCGGCTGACAGATCATCATGTCGTGTCCCTTTTGGATCCGTGTAACTCTACTCGTGGCGTATCACCATTGCTGCGCTAAACGATTGCTCAAGCAGAAAATAAATCACTGCTTTATCCAGTAGGCACGAAATATAAAAAACGACCATTTTCGCCGCCACTGAAACGGAAAAAAATGACTCTACGAATGGCAAAGCTGGATCGTGTCATGTTGTTGATTCACGCGCTGTCCGAAAGCAACGAAGGCATGACCCTCGATGAAATGGCCGCCTATCTGGGCGTCAATCGTCGTACGGCAGAACGAATGCGAGACATCGTAGCGTTGCATTTTGACCTAGATGAGCGGCAAGATGAACGTCACAAACGATTTATCATTCGAGACAGTCTCCGCCGGGTCTATACGCGCCCGGTCGCCGCCGAGGTCGCCGCCTTGCAGGCCGAAGTGCTGGCGCATCAGGGTGCGGGGCGCGACGTGCGCGCCGCGCCGCTGGCCGCACTGCTTGCCAAGGTGCGCGGCGCGCTCGACGACCGGGAAAAGCGGCGCATGGACCCGGACCTGGATGCGCTGACCCGGGCGCAGCAGATGATCGCCGCGCCCGGCCCGCGCGCGCCAGTTCCCCTCGGCCTGTTAGAAGTGATGCAGGGCGCGATCATGGCCGGACAATGCGTGGAATTCGACTATGCCGCCCATCCGCGCGCCGAACCGAAATGGCGCCGGGTCATTCCCTATGGCCTGGTGCATGGGCCGCTCAGCTATCTGATCGGCAAGCTGCCCGACCGGGAACCGAACTATTTCCGCCTCGACCGCATCATCGATGCACGGATTAGCGACCGGCCCGGCTGTGCGCCGGAGGATTGGGACATCAGCGCCTGGCTGTCGACCAGCTTCGGCGTCTGGCGTGAAGACCCTTATGACATCAGGTTGCGGATATTGCCTGAAGGGGTCGACCGGGCGCGCGGCTGGCGCTTCCACGCGACGCAAAGCGTGGAGGAATTGCCTGATGGTGGCCTGTGCATCCGTTTCCGCGCGGGCGGCCTGCGCGAACTGACCGACCATCTGTTCAGTTGGGCGGGCGAACTGGTGATCGAGGAGCCTGCCGCACTGATCACCATGATGCGCGAGCGGGCGGCGCTGGCAGCGGGAATGGTCGCCCCCTGATCCGATCGCTCGGGACGGCATCCGGCCGGTTGCTAAAGCGGCCGGATGCTAGCGGGTTAGTTCCCCTTGCGATAGTGACCAGCGGCCAGTTCATAGGCGTCGTCGGGTTCTTCCCCTTGCCTGATGAGCGCGATGATGTCGTCGCGGCATTGACTGACTTGCTTATCGAAGGCCGTGCCATGCACCTTGGCATAATCCCACATCATCTGGATCGCTTCCTTCTCCGTCCGTTTCACGCGCGGAGCGATCATCTTCTTCCAGATTTCGGCCTGCTCCTGAAAGGCGTCCTCGACGCTTGACCAGTCAAAGGCATAGGCCTGCGCGCACAGCGTTTCAAAGTCGCCCTCAAAGGCGAAGCCCGGTCGTTTGCTGGCCTTGTTCACGCCCAGCGCTGCCAGCACCGGAAGATGTCTGGGCTCGGTGAATTCCCGACGGATCACATCCAATCGACGCCCGACACTACGGTGATGACAGTGCGATACATAGTCATTGTCGGGGTGCAGCCGGCGCGCGGTATCGGCGATATTCTCATAATTGTCAGTCACACCGTGCTGGGCCAGTTCCACCAGCATGGGGTAGAAAAGGATCGCCAGTTCAACATCGGTCTTGGTCAGGGGCATGCTGTCTCCTTTGCGGTTCGGGCTGTGTCATCACGATAAAAAATATTTCAGAATAAAGGCTGAATCGCTCGGGTGATTCAGTCCAGATCCCAGTCCCGGTCGGCAACCACTTCCGCCAGCGTCCATATGACGCGCGGATTGGGGCCGCCCGCGCCCCGAAAGCTGGGGTAGACGGTGAAATGCGTGCGAAAACCGGGCTTGAGGTCCAGCGTGAGCAGGTCAAGGCTCTCCGCGATCGGTACGCAGCGCCCGATCGGATCGTCAGGCAACGCGCATTCGTAGAGCCGCCCCTTCAGCACGGCGCTTTCCAGCGCCTCGCTTCCCCGGTTCTGCACCCATCCCCCGACGCTGTAGAGTTGCTGCGCCGCGCCCATGTCGGACTGTGCCTCTTCCCGGTCCAGCCGCCACTCGACCGCCGGGTCGCCGGGCGGCAGTTGATGTTCGCTCATCCAGTCCTGCGCCGCCATTGCAGCCAGCCACAGCATCAGCGCATAGACCGCCCAGCGGAAGGGCGCGACCTGCATCATCAGGGCAAAGGCGATGCCCGCACCGATCCAGCCGAGCATATCATTGTCCCTGTCGTTCACATCGTCTCCCACATGGTTCCCGTGGGAAAGGCATGCTGCGTCGATGCGACAGAAGCGGACGTATCCTTGCGTCAGGCCATGCCGTCCGAGCAAAAGCCCAACCGTCCCCGTTCCGTCCCGCGCGAATCGCGCTCCGCCAGCAGCCAGTCGTACAGAATCGCGGGACGCGCCTCGCCCAGCAGCCGCGCGCGATGCGCCACCACGGCGAAATCGCCGGGCGTCAGCCCTTGCGCCAGCGGTTCGGGCATTACCCTGTTGAAATAGCGCACGAACAATGCCCCGCCTGCTGTCGCGGCAGGCTTTGGAAGGAGATACGCAGGGTGAAGCGCCGCTGCGTCGCCGGGTCCATCCGGTCGATCAGGTTGGTCGTCGCGATGAAGGGCGCGCGCAATGCCTCCATGCTTCGCAGCATTTCATTGACCATGCCGCTTTCCCAACTGAGCGTCGCGCCCTGTCGATCGAACAGGAAACTGTCCGCTTCGTCGAGCAGCAGCAGCGTCCCCGCTTCGCCGCAACGGCGGAAGGCGGCGCTGATGCGCGCTTCCGTCTCACCCACATAGGGGGACAGGAGGTCGCGGGCGCGCACCGCCTCCACATCAATCGCCAGCCGTGCGCCAAGGTGGCGGGCATAGGCCGACTTACCGGTGCCCGAAGGGCCGGACAGCAGGAGGCTCCAACCGTGTTCGGGTGCGCAGGATAGCCGCTGGGCCAGCGCTTCCAGATCCGTATCGGCATGGGACAAGGCCGGATCATAAGGACCGGTCGGCCCGGTTTCAGAGGGCAGATGCTTGCCCAGAGCCGTGAGGATGCTTTCCCCCGCGCGCTGGGCGGCGTCATGCCGAGCAACATTTTGAGATGCGCCAGCCGTTCACTCCGAAGCGGCTCCCCGCCTTCCTCATCCATTGCCCCAGCGATGACCGCCTGCCAGCCGAACCGGTCTGCAAGCGCCCGCGCAAATTCGCTCTTGCCGGTGCCGGGCGCACAATGCAGCAACAGGCTGACCCCCTGTCCCGCCCGCGGGGCGCCATCTAGCAGGTCTAGCGCCAGATCGCGCAGCGGCCCCAGATGCGCGAAATCATCCCATTGCAAAGTCGATGGCGGCGCGACCGGCATCAGCAGCGCTGACAGGCGATCCGGGTCACGGTCCTGCGCCCGCGCAATCCGCTTGAGCAGGCGGCCTGCATTGAAATCGCCATCACCCGCATCCTCGATCAGCCCGGACTGCAACAACCGACTGCCCGGTTCCAACCGGTTTTCGATGTCGATCGCCGACACATCGCCCAGTAGCGCCAGGATCGGTACGGTCAGGGGGTGACCGCCCATCGGGACGGACTGCGCCAAAGCGCGCCAGCTTTCAAACAGGGCATTGCGCGCGAACAGCGCCAGCAAAGCGCCATCGCGCGCGTCCAGCCTCAGGCAATCCGCCAGCCAGATGATGCGGGCATCCAGTTCGGTCGGCGCGGGCGCTGCGCCCGGTGGCTGTGCCAGGGTCCGCAGGAGCGCCGGATATTCGGCCGGGTTGTCGGGGGGCGCCCCCTCGTCCGGATCGATGCCCATCAGCGCGCTGTGCTCCACAAGGAAACGGAGCAAATCCGGCCCGGCGCAGCTTAGCTCCTGGTCAGAAAGACGATGGGTGAGACTGGAAAAGGCATGGCGCAGATGCGCGCCTTCCTGCGGAGCGAGGCCCAGGGAGGGCGGACCGGCGCGGCGCCGGCGGCGGAGTTGAAAGGGTATAGTCATGCCGCCCTTAGAGCCCGATTCAAAAGTTTCTCAGGCGTAGCAATACCTTGCGGTTCTGCGGATGAGCATGCGGATAGAAGCGATCATAGCCCAGGCGGTTGAAGAGGCGATGGTCGCTTCCCAGTCCT